>Ga0066836_10000238_pt1 | contig 24575 bp, 28 predicted proteins | sample ETNtaG_18_FD_71568 | JGI IMG/M metagenome (GOLD analysis project Ga0066836, IMG submission 71568) | Marine microbial and viral communities from oxygen minimum zone, Eastern Pacific Ocean - ETNP201302SV91 | ecosystem: Environmental > Aquatic > Marine > Oceanic | place: Pacific Ocean: Eastern... | reverse complement strand
CGGACAAACCGGACACCCTGCGCTACTTTGACGACACCTTCAACAAGGTGAAACAGCGAATTGAAACCAAACCACTGACCGACAGTGATTTGTACCTGTACAAGTACGCCATTTTTCACCTCAACATGCACATTGAGTCGATGGTGTGGGCGCGCCAAAGCCTGGGCTATGCGCCGCCGCCCTCTTCGTTGCAACACACAGACACAAGAAACACCGACCTCATTCACTCCAAGGATGTGGAAGTACCCGCGGGCCGGTACCGCATCGGCATGCCTTCGCAGTCGGCGAATTTCGCGACTGAAGATTTCTGCTTCGACAATGAAAAACCCGAATTCACTGTTGACATGAAAACCTTCAAAATTTCCAGAACACTGGTCAGCAATGCCGAGTTTCTGACTTTCATTCAGGCGGGTGGCTATGAAAACGACCAGTATTGGAGCATGGCGGGCCTGAAATGGCGCAACAGCAACAGAGCAAGACACCCCTTGTTCTGGAAAGAGGAAAACGGCATCTGGCTGGAACGCCATTTCGATCAATGGCTTCCTGTTCAGGCCGAACTGCCTGTCAAACACGTGAGTTATTGGGAGGCACAAGCCTACTGCAAGTTTGCCGGGCGACGCTTACCTTCCGAGTTTGAATGGGAAGTGGCAGCCTTGGGCAATCGAGAACACGGCACCTTCAACAAGTTTCCATGGGGCAACACCATGGAAAGCCACCGGGTGGACATGGACAGCACACATCTTGCGAGGCTGCCGGTGACTGCCCTGCCCGAAGGAGACAGCCCGTTTGGATGTCGGCAAATGATCGGTACCGTTTGGGAATGGACCGACAGTCTGTTTTTCCCTTACAGCGGATTCACCATGGACATGTATCCCTTCATGTCCACCCTGCAGTTTGGAGACCACAAAGTGGTGCGCGGTGGCTCCTGTGCAACCTCTTCCATACTCATTCGCGGCACTTACCGCCAAGCCTACACGCCCGATCGAAACGATGTGTTCGTCGGCTTCAGAACCTGTGCCCAATAAGGCTTTATGACCAATCCTTACGAAACCGACGAGCTATTAAACCAGTACCTGGCCTTTCACTATGGCGTCGACTATTTTGATGTTCCCAATTACCCAGTGCGCTGCGCTCAACTTTGCCTGGAATTCATGGGCAATCGGCCACGCCGCAAGGCACTCGACCTGGGCTGCGCCGTTGGCCGAAGTACCTTCGAGCTTGCTTTGGGCTTTGATACGGCCGTGGGCGTTGATCTTTCCGCACGTTTCATCGACGCCGCCCAAGCCTTGCAAAAGGGCAACACGCTGAATTACTTCTTGCACGATGAGGGTGATTTGGGCAGGGCCATGCAAGTGTCACTTGCTGATTTCAATTACAGCGAGTGCAGCCAGCGTGTTGAATTTTCGCAGGGCGACGCCTGCAAGCTGGGCGCGGAACACACGGGTTATGACCTGATATTTGCAGGCAACCTGATTGACCGGGTGAACAACCCCACCGAGTTCTTAAACGACATGCCAAAGCGCATTGTGCCCGGCGGCTTGCTGGTGATCAGCTCGCCCTACACGCTGTTGACCGAGTACACACCCAAAGAAAACTGGATTGGCGGCATTGAACAACATGGCAAACCCAAAACCATGCTTGAAGGCATGCAAGAAGCGCTTGCACCCCATTTCAATCTGGTTCGCGAGCCATTGAATGTTCCGTTTGTGATTCGGGAAACGGCCCGCAAATACCAGCACAGCATTGCGGAAATGACCGTGTGGGAAAAAAGGCGGGCTGATTGACAGTCAGCCCGGCACTTATTGCGCCACAGGAATGAGTGTCACGGGCACGCCGTTGACTGCGGCGTTCCCACTGGGCTCATCCAGCCATTGCTCATCGGTCAAATCATTGCAACTAACCCCCGCGTGGGCGGCTGCCACTTGCAAACGTACCCCCGATTTGTCGTGGCCCCAACCGTGCGGAATACTCACCACGCTGGGCATTACGTCATTTGAAATTTCTACAGGCAATGTAATTTCACCCACTCGGCTGCGCACACGCACGTTGTAGCCGTCCTGCAAATTCAACCGCGCAGCATCCGCAGGGTTGACCATGGCGGTGCAGCGGTTCTTGCCTTTGACCAGGCGCTCGGAGTTGTGCATCCAGGAATTGTTGCTGCGAATGTGGCGCCTCCCAATCAACATCATTTCGGCACCAGCCCGCTTGTCGTCATTCAGCAAGTCGACCACATAATTTGATGCGGCCTGTAGCACTTCCGCAGGTGCCAGCTGAATTTTTTTGTCGGCGGTTTGCAAGCGGTCTGGAAAACTGGGGCGAAGCGGCCCCAAGTCAACGCCTTCGGGGTGCTGTTTTAATTTGTCCAGACTCAGCTTTTGCTCACTGGCCATGCCATAGGGCCCCAATTGCAAACCCATGTCGAGAATCATTTGAGGCGGCATTGAAGGGCGCGCAGGTTTGCCAATCTTTTCGCTGTAGCAGGCGGCCAGTTTGTCCATCAGTTCCCAGTCGTCCAGGCTTCCTTGTGGTTTCGGCAAGGTGGCCGCGCTGTATTTGGCCTGGTTACGCACACCGAAAATATTGAAAATCAAATCGTAGTGATCATGCTCAAGAGGCGATGTGGTGGGCAAAATCACATCCGCATGGCGATTCGTTTCATTGATGTACAGGTCCACGGACACCATGAACTCAAGCCCTGCCAAAGCCTTGTCAAGCTGCTGGCCATTGGGTGTAGACAACACAGGGTTGCCCGCAACGGTCACCATGACCTTGATTTGTCCTTCGCCCCCGGTTTGAATTTCTTCAGCCATGATGGCACTGGGAAACTCACCCAGCGCCTCAGGCTTTTGGCTGACCCGGCTGTGCCAGCGACCATAACTGCCGGGCTTGCTGTTGGGCGCGGCAATCAGGTCTAACGCAGGGTTGGCCACCAGGCTTCCTCCAACCCGGTCGGTGTTGCCCGTCACAAAGTTCAGCAACTGAATACCCCACTGCGCCAAGGTGCCATGGCGTTGGGTACAGGCGCCCATGCGGCCATAGGCCACCGCCTTTCCGGCATTCGCAAAATCACGCGCAATTTGGCGAATGGTGTCCGCGTCAATACCACACTCGGCCTGCGCCACTTCAGGCGTCACCTTTGAAATCGCGCCCAAAGCCGCATACAAACCCTCACTGTGGTGGGCCAGGCGATCCATGCGGGTCAGGCCCTCCTCCACAATGGTGTTGATGAGTGCGAACACAAAGGCCGCATCGCTGGCAGGCCTGATGAAATGATGCGCATCAGCCACCTCGGCGGTTTCAGTCTTTCGAGGATCAATCACGATCAGCTTTCCGCCGCGCGCCTGGAGGGCCTTGATGCGTTTGGCCACATCGGGCACAGTCATCAAGCTACCGTTCGAAGCGATCGGATTGGCCCCCAGCATCAGGAAATATTGGGTGTGGTCAATGTCCGGGATGGTAATGAGCAGTTGGTGCCCAAACATCCAGTAACCCAACAGCTGCATGGGCAACTGATCAACCGAGGTGGCTGAAAAACGGTTGCGTGTTTTCAGCAAACCCAAAAAATTGGCACTGTGGGTCATCAAACCCCAGTTGTGCACATTCGGGTTGCCCTGATAAACACCCACGGCATTGGCACCATATTTTTGCTGCACCTGAAACAACCCTTCACAGGCCAACTCAATGGCGTCTTCCCAGGTGGTTTCTACCCATTGCCCGTTCACTTTTTTAACCGGTTGCTTTAAACGGTCGGGGTCTTCCTGAATATCCTTCAGAGCCACTGCCTTGGGGCAAATGTGCCCACGGCTAAAGGGGTCTTGCTCATCGCCCTTGATTGAAACAATCTGATTGTTGTCTACCTCGATCTTCAAGCCACAAATGGCTTCACACAAATGGCAAGCGCGGCGATGGGTTTGCAAGTCTTGTCTCCTAATTGTTCTGATTATTACTTTGACCTACATACTACTGTCGAAGGTGTAATACCATCAAGCAAACTCAAGGAGACATCATGATCAACGCTTACGCAGCTTTCGAGGCCAAAGGCCCACTCAAACCCTATCAGTACGACCCCGGTGAACTGGGTGCATTTGATATCGAAATCGATGTCGACCACTGCGGCATTTGCCACAGCGATGTCAGCATGCTCGACAACGACTGGGGCCGCGCCCAATACCCCATGGTGGCTGGCCATGAAATTATTGGTCGCGTGAGCAAATTGGGCAGCCATGTCAGCCACCTTGTATTGGGTGATGTCGTGGGCCTTGGCTGGCATGCAGGCTACTGCGAAAGTTGCAGAATGTGCATGGGTGGCGATCACAACCTGTGCAGCACAGCCAAAGGCACCATTGTTGGTCGTCATGGCGGGTTTGCTGACAAAGTACGCGCTCAAGCCATCAGCGCGGTAAAAATTCCCGCAGGTGTCAACCCGGCAACCGCAGGCCCGCTGCTGTGCGGTGGCATCACCGTTTACAACCCGCTTGTGCAATTCAATATTTCACCGCAAAGCAAAGTGGCGGTGATCGGCGTGGGCGGTTTGGGCCACATGGCGGTAATGTTTCTCAAAGCCTGGGGCTGCGAAGTCACTGCATTCAGCAGCGACCCCTCCAAAACCAATGAACTGAAAAGCATGGGCGCACATCACGTGCTCAACAGCAAAGATCCTGACGCCCTGAAGAAGGCAGCGGGTTCATTCGACCTGATTTTGTCGACTGTGAATGTGAAACTGGACTGGAATGCCTATATTTCTACATTGGCACCCAAAGGGCGTTTGCATTTTCTGGGTGCAGTGCTGGAACCTCTGGACATCGGCGTGTTTGGATTGATGGGCCAGCAACGCACCATTTCATCCTCGCCAGTGGGCAGCCCACGCGTGATTGCCGACATGCTGAAATTCGCAGCCTTGCACAACATACAGCCGATTGTAGAAACCTACCGCTTCGAGCAGATCAATGAAGCGATTGAGAAGGTACGCAACGGTAGCCCCCGCTTTAGGGTGGTATTGTCACGATAACAAAGTCAACCGTTGTAGGCACCCCAGCGCTCAATAATTTTGTGCAAGGCATCCAGGCCATCGGTGAGCGCTGCCGGGCCGGGCTGCAAAATCAGCGGCGACTTGATCTCGAAAATTTGCTGGTGCTTCACAGCACTCACATTGCCCCACCCTGCCCGCGCAGCCACGGTTTCAGGGCGAAATTTTTTTCCGCACCAAGAGCCAATGATGATGTCGGGGTTGCGGCGAACAATCTCGCTGCTGTCGGCAATAATGCGGTTCTTGCCCAGGCTTTGCGTGGCCAGCTCGGGAAAACAATCATCGCCCCCGGCAATGCCAATCAACTCGCTCACCCATTGAATGGCGCTGATCGGCGGCTCGTCCCATTCTTCAAAATACACCTTGGGTCGCACAGTCCATTGGCGGGCTTTGGCCCGCACGGCCTCCACTTTCGCCTGCATTTCTGCAATCAGGGCAGCCCCTTTTTCAGCGGCACCCACCATGGCGGCCACCTGGTACATCATGCTGAATATCTCCGGCACCGAACGTTGGTTGAACACTGTCACCTGCACGCCATGGCGAATCAATGCACTGGCGATGTCGGCCTGAAGATCGGAAAACCCAAACACGCAGTCGGGCTTCAGCGCCAGTATTTGATCGATCTTGGCCGTTAAAAATGCACTCACCTTGGGCTTTTCAAGGCGCGCTTTGCGGGGGCGCACGGTGTAGCCGGAAATACCGACAATCCGGTGTTCTTCACCGAGCAGGTAAAGCCATTCGGTGGTTTCCTCGGTGAGGCAAACAATGCGTTGGGGCAGCTGAATCATTTGCACAGGTCTTCGGTGCCAAAGCGAAAACGTGCGCCTGTGTATTGTTCAATTTCTGCAATGGCCTTGCAGGGGTTCTCGCCACGATCGATTAAATGCTGCGAAGCGTAGTGGTTGGCCCGGGTTTCAACCTGATCGAGAAAATTCTTAAACTCAGGGTCCTGGCCATAAGCGCCCAAAAGCGTCATGAAGGCATTGTTCATCAGTTCGGTGTCTTTGGCGTTGGTTTGGTGAATGCGTTTCAGCAAATCATACCCACGCCGGGGGTCGTCGTATTTCAGGTGCACCAGTTCATGCACAAAAACATAGCGCAGGGCTGCGTCGCTCAGGCCTTCAGAAAAGGCTTCGTCAATCACGATCTGGGTTTTGCCCTTGGCAAAAGCAAACAAAGGGCTTTTCTGAAAACCCATGCGGGAATACGGCACATCGTACTGCTGGCGCAGTTCTTCGAACATGCTGAGGGTGTCGGCGAAATCGCGTTGGGGCGGCGTGGTACAACTGCTCACCCAGGGAAGCAGGAACAAAATCCAAATCCAGCGAAACGGCGTAAGGTGCATCCGGTTGTGACTACCAGGTTGTGAGTATTTTGATGACAGCGTATCGAAATACTACTATCAAATAGAATCGCCGGTGAAAATTTGTTCAACGCTTTGGCAGCCCTCAAGCCGACTGGCTGCACCTTGGTTTTTTGCGTTACACTGCCAGCCCTTTTTCAATTTCAGCGAGCCAAGCCATGTGGTTTAAAAACCTGTTCATCTTTCGCCTGACCAAATGGGAAGAAACCCCCGAATCGCTGGAAGACAAACTGGCCAAACAAGCCCTGCAAGCCTGTGGCGGCATGGACTTGCAAACCCGCGGTTGGGTTTCTCCAAAAGCCGAAGGTGAACCCTTTGTGCACCGTAGCGGCCAGCAGTTGCTGATTTCATTGGGCCTGGAGAAAAAACTGTTGCCCAGCACCGTGATCAATCAATTCACCAAAGCGCGCGCAGCGGAAATTGAAGAACGCGAAGGCTACAAGCCCGGCCGCAAGCAAATGAAGGAAATCAAGGAAGCCGTGACCGACGAATTGTTGCCACGGGCTTTTGCCATTCGCAGCCGAATCAATGCGTGGATAGACCCGCAGGGCAAGTGGCTGGTGATTGACGCGGCTAGCCCCGCCAAAGCCGACGAACTGGTCGGCATGCTCATGAAAAGCGTGGAAGGCGTGGCCATGGCTTTGGTCAAAACCAAAATATCGCCCACCGTGGCCATGACCGCCTGGCTGGCCGAGAACGACAACCCGCCCCCCTTTACCGTGGACCAGGACTGCGAACTGAAAAGTCGTGGTGAACAGGCCGCCACTGTGCGGTATGTGAAGCACTCGCTGGAGTCTGAGGAAATTGCCAAGCACATCAAGGGTGGCAAGGACGTGACCAAACTGGCCATGACCTGGGCCGACAAAGTGTCTTTCGTGCTGCATGAAAACCTGCAAGTGAAAAGGGTTGCACCTTTGGATGTGATCAAAGAACAGGCCGCCCTCAGTGCCGACGACGATGCCTTTGATTCCGACTTTGCCTTGATGACCGGTGAATTGAGAAAGCTGATTCCCGGTTTGATTGACGTGTTGGGTGGAGAACTGACTGGCGCGAATTCGCAACTTGCCGCCTAATTTTTAAAAATTCAGTGCACAAGTGTTAACTCTAGCCGCTGCGAAATTCAAGATTTCGTTGCGGCTGTACCTCAACAATCAAGAACAATTATTAAATATTTAAATTTGGGTTCATGCCAGGGGCAAGAATCAGTATGATTCCCTCATCCTTTGAACCAACTGGTAAAACCCAACCTTCAATGACCACACGAGTTGACCCCAACAGCCCGATCCACTGGCCCGGCGCAATCACCCTGTTCGGAACTTCAATCGCAGCACTCATTCTTGTACCCGCTTACGCTTGGTTCAACGACTACAGCACTGCAGCCTGGGTGTCATTCGTGGTGTTGGCCATCTTGAATGGCATTTCGATTACTGCCGGTTACCACCGCCTGTGGGCACACCGCACCTACGAAGCCCACTGGACCGTGCGCTTCGTGTTGATGTTCTTCGGCACCATGGCCGTGCAAAACAGCATTTTGATTTGGGCTTCGGGCCACCGCACGCACCATCGCCATGTGGACGACACCGAGCACGACCCCTACTCTGCCAAGCGTGGCTTCTGGTTCTCGCACATGGGCTGGATGATTCGCAAGTATGAATCGGGCAAAGAAGACTTCAGCAACTCGCCTGACCTGCTGAAAGACCCGCTGGTGATGTTCCAGCACAAACACTACACCGCCTTGGCCTTGGGCATTAACTTCGGTTTGCCGGTCATTATTGGCCTGTTGGTGGGCGACTTGTGGGGTGTGGTGCTGCTGGGTGGCCTGGCTCGCCTGGTGTGGTGCCATCAAACCACATTCTTTATCAATTCGCTGGCGCACATTTGGGGCCGCCGCCCTTACACCGACGAGAACACCGCGCGCGACAACGATTTCCTGGCGATCTTCACCTACGGTGAGGGTTATCACAACTACCACCACCTGTTTCAGTACGACTATCGCAACGGCATCAAGTGGTTTCATATCGACCCCACCAAATGGCTGATTGCCGGTTTGTCGTATGTGGGCTTGACCAAAAACCTGAAGCGCTGCGACAAGTTTGCGATTGAAAAAGCACGCATTGCCATGCAATTCAAACGCGCTGAAGAAAAAATGCAGGCACAACCCACTGCCATGCATGCGCATGTAGAGGCCATGAAGGCCCGCCTTGCGCAGGAATACGAGCACTACAGCAAGGCCTTGCAAGACTGGGCCAAGCTGAAGGAAGCCTGGTACCAGGACACGAAAAACGCCATTAAGAACGGTGAAACCCTGGCAGCCTACAAAGCGAAATTCAAAGCCATGGAAGTTGAAATGCGCCTGCAACGCAAGCGCCTGCAAGCACTGGTTCGCCAAGTTCAAAAACCAGCCTTGGCTGCCTGATCAGTTAAATGAAACGGGCCAAGGTGACTGCCACCTTGGAGCCTGACCCGATGGCACCCACCCAAAGCCTGGCGATCAAACCGCCGGGCTTTGTTGTTTTTGCGACTGCCTCGTCGCGGTGTGCGCACTCATCCAGTTGAAACTCAATCAGTTGCGCCTTGAGTGCCGGGTGAGTGCCCAAGGCATTCAGCTTGTCGATTTGTTCCTGGTAGTGCAGGTTCACAAAAGTTTCCACAGCCGCAATGGTGCGGTACACCGCAACCGGCCCGAACAGGGCAGGCAAAGCACCAGTGATGAAGCCCGCAATGCGCCACGGCACCAACAGCCAGCTTCGGCGAAACACGGGCAGCAGTTCATTCATGGCGTTTAAATGGCGCTGCTCAGTTTGCAGGTGTTCACTGGCAAATGCCCGAATTTCAGGGTTTCTTGAAACCGCCAAAATGCCCTTGTAAATCCACACGGCCCCGGTTTCACCGGCATGGTCGGTGCGAATGTCGGCCACCAATGTGGGCGGCAAATGGCTGGTGTCGAATTTCAAAACAAAGCGTTGCATGGCAGGGCGAACCGGCAAAAAGCCCTTGTAAGCCTTCTCCATCAGCCACAACATGCCGGGCACTTTGGCCAACCACGCCAACACCCGCCAGCCGGGCAACTGCCCCCACACATGCACAAAGGCTGCAGCACCACTGAGCAATTCGCCTTGCGCTGTGCGCGTGTGAAAACGCGCCATGAGTTGTTCTTTGGATTGCCCTTGGGGCAGTGGCGTGTCGGGTTTGGAGACATCAACCCAGGAAATGGGCTGATCGGGCGTGATGTTTTGATACACCGCGATTTCACGGCGGCACATGGGGCATGAGCCGTCGAAATACACCTCAACACATGGAGACTGCTTTGAAACTGTTTGGTCTTTTACTGCCATGACCGCACTGCCTTGATTGAAACTGCTTTGGGATAAAACGATTACCCCAGTTTAACTGTGTACTTCACGCCGTCAAACTCGATGACATCGCCCCCCACAATTTTCTTGCGCTTCTGGGTTTCAATTTGGCCGTTGACCAACACATGGCCGTCGGCAATCACATTCTTGGCCTCGCCGCCGCTGGACAACCATCCCTGAAATTTCAGGATTTTGTAAAGCTCAACGGGTTCTTTGTTGATGATGACTTCGTTCATGGCGCGTATCCCCTGCAATCAATGCCCGAAGTGTATCAGCCTTCGAGTATCCACCGCGCGGCCTTCTCGGCAATCATCAGCGTGGGGCTGTTGGTGTTGCCGCTGGTAATAGTAGGCATCACGCTGGCATCGGCAATGCGCAAGTGCTTCACACCAATCACTCGCAAGCGGGAATCGACCACGGCAGCGGGGTCGTTGGCCGCACCCATTTTTGCTGTACCCACCGGGTGAAAAATCGTCGTGGCAATGTCGCCTGCCAAACGCACCAATTCCTCGTCGGTTTGAAACTCCACGCCGGGCTTGAATTCCTCAGGCTTGTATTTGGCCAAGGCGGGTTGCTGCGCTATGTTGCGCGTCACCCGCAGGGAATCAGCCGCCACTTTTTGATCCTCGGTGGTGCTGAGGTAATTCGGTGCAATCGCGGGTGCATCCTCAAACCGGCCACTTTTTATATGCACTGAACCGCGGCTGCTGGGGTTGAGGTTGCACACACTGGCTGTGAAGGCATTGAAGTTGTGCAAGGGCTGACCAAAAGCGGGCAGGCTCAGCGGCTGCACATGGTATTGAATGTTGGGGTATGGCCGGTCGGCGCTGCTCTTGGTGAATGCGCCCAGTTGCGAGGGGGCCATGCTCATCGGCCCGCTGCGCTTGAACACATATTCCATGCCAATTTGCGCCTTGCCCCACAGGCTGTTGGCCAGCGTGTTCAAGGTTTTAACACCCTGCACTTTAAACACGGCGCGTATTTGCAAATGGTCTTGCAGGTTGGCACCCACACCGGGTTTGTCCAGCTTCACGTCAATGCCGTGTTGCTGCAGCAGGCTGCCCTGCCCTATGCCCGATAGTTCGAGAATTTGTGGCGTGCCAATGGCACCCGCACACAGCACGGTTTCACGCACGGCTTTCACGGCCACTTCTTCACCGCCCTTCACCACCAGCGCGCCATTGCACACCAGTTCGCCACTGGCGTTGCGTTCAATGATTAAATTTTTGACTTGTGCCTGGGTCCAGACGGTTAAGTTGGGCCGCTTCAGGATGGGGCGCAAGAAGGCTTTGGATGTGTTCCACCGCCAGCCGCTGCGCTGGTTCACTTCAAAGTAGCCCACACCAAAGTTATCGCCACGGTTGAAGTCGTCGCTGGCGGGTATGCCTGCCTGCTGCGCCGCTTGAGAAAACGCTTCCAGAATTTCCCAACGCAGGCGCTGCTTTTCGACACGCCACTCACCCTTGCCACTGTGAAACTTTGGCAGGTCGGTGTCGGCCAACTCGGCATGCGGGTTGTCGTAACGCCAGTTGCTTTCATGCGCCAGGAAATCTTGCAAACAATTGTTCCAGTTCCAGGCCTCGTCTCCGGTTTGGGCGGCCCAGTTTTCGTAATCGCGGGCCTGGCCCCGCATGTAGATCATGCCGTTGATGCTGGAGCAACCACCCAAGGTTTTGCCACGGGGGTAAATCAGGGCGCGGCCGTTCAGGCCTGCATCGGGCTCGGTGCGAAAACGCCAATCGGTGCGGGGGTTGTCGATGCAATACAGGTAACCCACGGGAATGTGGATCCAGTGGTAGTTGTCTTTACCGCCCGCTTCCAGCAACAGCACTGAATTGTTGGGGTTGGCACTGAGCCGGTTGGCCATCAAGGCCCCAGCTGTGCCTGCCCCTACTACGATGTAATCAAAAGTCCGCATGTTTACCCCGAATCGATTACCCAATAGTAACCAGCCCACAATTTGGATTGAAGCCTGCGTTGCTGCAATCGACTTGGGGTTTTCCAGAGTTTTGCATAAAAGTTAAAGATGTCTTGATCAATCGCCTGTGCTTATGACCATTCCAAACATGTCAGAATCACACTCAATTCCTTTACAATCGACTGTTTCGCATTAACTACCCAGCCCGAGGTTTCTAAAATGACAGAACGCACCACCGTGCATGGCTTGAAAGTAGCCACACCCCTGTACAACTTCATCAACAATGAAGTGCTGCCCGGCACCGGCATTGATCAAGCTGGTTTCTGGAAAGGCTTCGACGAAATCGTCAGCACACTGGCCCCGAAAAACGCCGCCCTGCTGGCCGAGCGCGACCGCATTCAGCTGGAAATGGACGCCTGGCACAAAGCCAACCCCGGCCCCATCGCCGACATGGCGGCTTATCAAGAATTCTTGAAAAAGATTGGCTACCTGGTTGAGCAACCTGCCAAAGTGCAAGCCACCACCGCCAATGTAGACAGCGAACTGGCCACCCAAGCTGGCCCCCAGTTGGTTGTGCCCATTTTGAACGCACGCTATGCATTGAACGCAGCCAACGCACGTTGGGGCAGCCTGTACGACGCACTGTACGGCACTGATGTTATTTCTGAAGAAGGCGGTGCAGAACGCGCTGGCGGCTACAACCCCGTGCGCGGTGCAAAAGTAATTGAGTTTGCACGTAACTTTTTGGATCAGTCTTTCCCATTGGAAGGCGCATCACACAAAGACGCCACTGGCTACGCTGTAACAGGCGGCAAGCTGCAAGTTGCCTTGAAGAACGGCAGCACCGTTGGCCTGAAAAACGCCGCACAACTGGTGGGCTACCAGGGCGACGCCGCAGCACCTTCTTCAGTACTGCTGGTGAACAACGGCATTCACGCCGACATCATTATTAATCGCTCAACACCAATTGGTTCCAGCGACGCAGCCGGTGTGGCCGACGTGGTGCTGGAAGCAGCGCTGTCCACCATTCTGGATTTGGAAGATTCTGTTGCAGCCGTGGATGCTGAAGACAAAATTGTGGCCTACAAAAACTGGCTGGGTATTTTGAAAGGCACCCTGACAGAAAGTGTAAGCAAAGGCGGCAAAACATTCACACGTGGCCTGAACGCTGACCGCGTGTACACCGGCGTGAATGGCGAGAAAGTGACCATGCATGGCCGCTCCATGTTGTTCTTGCGCAATGTGGGCCACCTGATGACCAACCCCGCAATTTTGTGGGGCGGCGACAAAGAAATTCCCGAAGGCATTATGGACGCGGTGATTACCACCACGATTGCGCTGCACGACCTGAAAGGCAATGGCGTGAACGGTATTCGCAACAGCCGCAAAGGTTCGGTTTACATCGTGAAGCCGAAAATGCACGGCCCTGTTGAAGTGGGCTTCGCTGCCGAATTGTTCACCCATGTAGAAAAGCTGCTGGGCCTGCCCGACAGCACCGTGAAGCTGGGCATTATGGACGAAGAGCGCCGCACGTCTGTTAACTTGAAGGCCTGTATTGCTGCCGCAGCAAGCCGTGTTGCTTTCATTAACACAGGCTTTTTGGACCGCACTGGCGACGAAATGCACACCGCCATGCACGCCGGCGCGATGATTCGCAAAGCCGACATGAAGAGTAGCGCATGGATTACCGCCTACGAGCGCAACAACGTGCTGGTCGGTTTGAGCTGTGGCCTGAAAGGCCGCGCGCAAATTGGTAAAGGCATGTGGGCCATGCCCGACCTGATGAAAGCCATGCTGGAACAGAAAATTGGCCACCCCAAAGCCGGTGCCAACACCGCCTGGGTACCTAGCCCAACTGCGGCAACACTGCACGCCATGCACTACCACCAGGTAAGCGTGGCCGCTGTTCAAGCCGAGCTGGAAAAGATTGATGCCGACGCAGAACGCCCAGGTATTTTGGCCAACCTGTTGCAAGTGCCAGTGGCCACCAACACCAACTGGAGCGATGCAGAGAAGCAGCAGGAACTGGACAACAACGCCCAAGGTATTTTGGGTTATGTTGTGCGCTGGGTTGACCAGGGTGTGGGTTGCTCCAAGGTGCCCGACATCAACAACGTGGGCCTGATGGAAGACCGCGCCACACTGCGCATTTCCAGCCAGCACATTGCCAACTGGATTCACCACGGCATTGTGAGCAAAGAGCAAGTGATGGAAACCATGAAGCGCATGGCCGCTGTGGTTGACCAGCAAAACGCTGGCGACCCTGCGTACAAGCCCATGGCTGGCAACTTTGAAACATCCGCCGCATTCAAGGCTGCATGTGACCTGGTGTTCAAAGGCATGGAACAACCTGCCGGTTACACCGAGCCACTGCTGCACGCATGGCGCTTGAAGGTGAAAGCCGCTTAAGTTTGAGTGGTTTGATTTGAGAAAGCCAGGTGCTGAAAAGTGCCTGGCTTTTTTGTTTGAACCTTATGAAATTCCTGGTTACAAACATTCTCATGAACAAGCAATCTCGAGTTACCTGCAAAGCATTGGCCGCTAAGGAAATGGACATGATTAAATTTGCTTTCGCCGCCGCAACGCTGATGCTTGGCCTTACATCGACTCACGCTTCAGAGAACTCAACCGCTGATTTGCTGAAGGCTTGGACATTGCTGGAAGTTCGCTGCCCGATTGGATGTTTTGAAACCACGACCAATCAATTCAAACCGCAGATTGGAAAGAGTATCGATTTAAAAGTAGCACAAAATAAAACATCGCCAGTGGGTGCCTGCGCTAAGGGGCACTTGCACTTTGTGCTTGAAGAACTGCCATTGAAAGATGTGCTGACTCGAATGCATACCACCCTACCTCCAGAGGCTGTAGATAGCCAAGGCAAGCCCTTGCAGTTTTCACTGGAGAACACAGGCCTCGGATTTTCTGCCTTTGGAGAGCAGCTAAGCAAGGTTAAAACCGGGGTGTTGGAATGTAAAGACCCTGCCTGGAAAGGCAAGCGGGAGCAAAGAAAGTTTGTGGTATCGATTGATGCGCACCGAATGGTGACGCTGGAGGAAGATGGAGCGTTGGGGGTTTATTACTCATCACCCAAGCGATAAGGCTTGAATCAAGTGCGGTTACTGTGAGCTACACAGTATCAGAAGATCTCCATTAATGCCCATGCAAGAATGGACAGAATGGCAAAAGCAATTCCTGATTTTTTAAAGACATCAGCGATTTTTTTGTAGTTGGTTTCATTGTTTCGCTGGTCGTAGTGATCTACAACAACCGTGAGTAAAACAACACAACCACATATCGATGCAGCAAACATTAGCCAAGCAGCAAGGTCATGAAGATGAATACCGGGAGATCGCCTGCCAAACACCAGGTGAAGATCGTTGGTCCACACGCCATATGCCCCGTACGCTACAAAAAAGATTGAGCCAATAATGTTTTCTACTCTTTCTTTTACGGGAATATGGTTCGGTGTGTAGTTGCTCTCTTTATCCATTAGGTCAAACCAAGAACTATTGCAGTTTTGCCAGCAAACGTTTGACTGTAACTTGCGATGCTTTAGCAAGTGCCGTTCTCAACTTGGCAGGTTCATTTTGATAAGTTTCCAAAGACTGCCCCTGGTCATTCTCAGAGGCAAAGTCTGAAACAAATTCACTTTCTTGCCAGATGATTTGATTATTCGGCTTGATGAGTTTTGCAGTCATTCGAATCATCGGATTCATATGAGTTCCGAAAGGGTGCGTTTTATTGAAACCATACATATCAACCGCGAAGGTCAGAGTCGCATCACTTTTATCAGAATTAGTTATCTGATAAGTTTTCAATGTTGCCGTCTGCTTGGAAACTTCTGAATAGACGATCTCAGAAATATCAATATTGTGTTTCTCCATGAATTTAATCATTTTTTCTGCGTCTGTCATACCAGCGTCGGCGGTAGCAAAAGCACCAAGCGCGCCAAACAATGCCCCTCCCCAAGCTTGGGTAGTTCCGCGCCAATAGATTGCGCTTGGCTTGGGCACGTTCTTTTCAATATAAATATTATTAATTGAAGAACTGTTTTCCACAGTCAAGGGGACCGATTGTGGTGTGCTACAACCGGCGAGTAAGATCATGGGCAAAGCAACAGAAAACATCAAAAAACTTAGCCTATTCAGCATCTCCGTTCCTTCAATTCGTATTTAAGATTACGCAGTCGTTCTAGATCCGATTCTTGGTCAGTACAGCAAATCAAGGCAGCAGACCCAGCCCTTGGAGTGATGTTCGCGCATTCTTAGTGACACTTGTGATGACAGCTTTCCGAATCAATTCCTTTTCATTCACAGAATACTTCTCGAAGCTGTCTTTCCACACCAGATCAGTGGCTTGATCGCAGGGTATGCTTTCCCACTTCGGAAAGCTCCATGCAATTCCCATTTCCTTTCCTGATTTAACGTTGTAAGCCGTAGTTACAAACAAGCTGTAGATACAAGACCTGTCCATCATAAACAGCGTCCTTCTGCTAAAACCATAACCGGGCCAGAACTCGGGTTGATTACTGTTGCCAGCCGGTGTCACCACCAGCAACGTATCCGCATTTCTAGCCGCAGCCGCTTTAAGTAACTCAGGCAATTTCGCACTCGATGCCAACATTGATGCATTCAGCTTTTCACTTTGATTAATGGCATCAACAGCGCTTGCAGCGAGTTTTTCGTCAACCTGCCAATCGCCAACATCTACTTTGTAACTACTGTTACCGAATACTGTGGTGGCAGTCAGGGATCCAATGAAAGTATCACCCAGCTGAGAGACGACCACCACTTTGCGGACTGACTCAATGTTTGCTTGATCGACCTGACGGATCATGCCGGTACAACCAGCCAAAGCAAAGCCGAGAGTCGCAACTAAAAACAACCTACTGACAATATTCATGATGAAGTTTCCATTTCAATTCATTCGGTTTTATCAACCAAAATTATCCAGAAAATTGATGTACCAATCCAAGCCCCAAACAATGACTACAGCGGCAGCAGAGGCTACGTAATACAACCCTATCTCGCGACCTGAGAGCATCATTGTGTAGAACTTAAACACACGTTTTTTGCATTCGGGGCATCGTCCGCGCACGCGAAGATCTTCTCCCCACAGTGAATACAACTGCGCAAAACAATGCGGACATATCTGAGCAGTCTTTATTCTCTGAATTGGACTTTCAGGGGTATCGAAAGGATTCTTCATGTTCTTGAATGGCTTTGTGCTGCAAATGTAGAGAGGTATAGTTGCTCCACCTGCTCTCGGGCCCAAGGCGTTTTTCGTAAAAACTTCAGGCTGGATTTCACGGAAGGATCGTTCTTGAAACAATTGATTTTGATTCTATTGGCGAGCTCATCCCAGCCGTAGTGCTCAACAAGCTTTTCCACCACAGCCTCAAGTGTGACCCCATGCAAAGGGTTATTGGATTGACCGATAGTCATGCTTGAGGTGATTCCACAAAATAGATGTTTATGATTATTCCTGTAAAAACCTTAGCCACGAACGAGAACTTTACGAAGTACCCATTGAACCTCATTTCACAACAGGATCTTTGAGTGAATATGAGTTACCGAAAAGTGTTGTTTCGAAGAGGCCAAATCGAACGGGCACATTTTTTACGAACGGAAACTTCTGTCTAAAGCCTGCTACATACCTTTCGAAATCTTGCCGACCCTCGATATAGTTTCGCCACAAGAATGGCTCTGCGCCACAGTCAAGACCAAAGTGACCTATGTAAACTACTTCACCGGGGTTCACTGTAAATGATCCACCAACTGGTTTTCCGTCCTTGATCAGATCGTCTTTAGATCCTTTGAGATGAGCGACCTCACTCGATGAGCGAGCCACTTTTACGTCAAAGGCAGTCAATACATACTCACCTGGTTCGATCACCAATGCATACGGTAAATATTGATTGTCGGCGAACAACTTGGAGGGTGGTTCAAGCGCCAAAGCCGAAGACGTTTCGGTAGCGATAGGCGACTTAGTGAATGTAAGTGCTTGTAGCTGCGCATTCTCGAACTGGCCGCACTTCCAGGCACGACCCCAATTTATCTGGACGACAATAGCCCCGAGGTCGGCTTTATAAGTGTTTTCAGTGAGTTTCACAGGTTCTGCCGCAGTGGCTATTGCCGGCAACAATCCGGCAGATAGTATTAAATGCGGTAGATACTTGAACATGCTAATTTCCTCATAATTAAACCCAAGGCTGGCGTAAAAAAGTATGTGTGCTCTGCGCAGCATCCAGAGAAAAATGTGTGCGCATTAAGTTTATGGTTTGGAAACTTATTCACTCCACTTGTTCCTAACTAAATATTAAAGTGCGTGCTCGGGCTTGAAAAATTGTCGCATTTTGTACCGCCCCACAATAACCCGCCTGTTCCACAACAGGCGGTAAGCATGAATGTCAGAATATCCAATGCGATTATGTTCAGTGTACGCATGTGAGCACCTTGCGTGAAGTTGGGCAGCTGGTCTGAGTGGTCTACTTGAATGTAAGGTTAAAGCTCATGAGTCTTCATGGCTCTTACACAGAAAATTGGCGCGTATAAACCGATACCAATATGGGCCAAGACTAACGCTATTTGCTCATGCAAGGAAAACGTAGAAACTGATTCTGTAGCAAGAAAGAATAGAAATAACATTACAAATGCCAACGTTAGGCCTAATTGAAGCCTATCGGCCAACACTGCCCGCCAACATCCATAGAAAATTAGTCCGGCCAAGACATTGCCCACTATAAACCACGCCCCGGGACTGAAAAGAATATTCAAAATCGTCGCAATCAGAAGCAGTACCAACAAAGTAACACCCGCACTTCGCTCCATGATTGGAAACAATGATTCGGCGTCTTGCTGAGGTGGCTTATGTAGACTCATTGGGTTTGACTTTTAATTCAGAAGACGCTTTAGCACGTCCCTTGTGATTGAAATGCCAGAAACTTTTGTACTTCGTCTACACTTGAGAAGTGCCTATTTTTCTCGAGCCCCGATACAGAGCTCAAAATCTCCGATAGCCAAGGCAGGTCGGCTGACTCTGCGACAACAAGACGATAGTTCCCGGATACTACCCAACTTAACATGCCGAAAATTTTTCCTGTTTGGTTCAAGCTCATAAATTCCGCTCTTAGTGGCGCCCCGGCTTTATCAAAAAATTTATAGATTCCCTCTTCAACATCTATGCCCTCAAATGCCCCCAGTGACTCTGATTCAGAGTCCAGAACATGCAGTATATTGTCGTCCGCCAGCACGAAAATCATCATGATTTGTAATGTTGGAGGTAACCAGCCTCGCGAGGCTCTATGCGCAAGTTCCGGATGATCAAAGCGTTAAATATCGCTCTACGCAGCTACACGTTGCATGCCACGGATTGTTTCGAAAACAGACTTGGCATTTGGTATCAGCTCAAACCTTGGCCCCAAATACTGTTCCATCCCAGGCCAGCCAGCAAAACCCGCAAACATGGATGACAAAGGGGAGCCACCGCCGAATGAGACTGTACCTTCACCACCCTTCCCTTCTAGGAGAGAAAGATCAGAGAGGGTGCGAAGGTTTAAAGATTTGATTTTCCGACTAAACACCCCAGAAATGATGATGACTCTCTCGTCGGTTACACCGTAGTAAGTGTTGGCTCGTTGCTTTGCGTCGAAGAAGAATCGGCCAACAATCAGATAAAGACCGATCAGAACAAAGGGAATGCCAAACAGGACGAAGATAGCTGGCGCATCAGACTGAAGAACTGAGAGTTCCCAGAAGATAGCAAAACCGCCCCACATGAGACTGAAAGGGATCATGAGTGCGTCAGCGCCACGAAGAATGACGCCCTGCTTTGGCTGTCCAGCCCAGAGAACTTTCTCGTCGCGGGAGAGTTGGGCTTCGATTTGTGGAGAGATGGTGTTCATAAGGTGAAATATCTAACGCTTGAATTGAGCGACACGGGTCCACGTATCTGTTTGAATGAATTGTTAGAGCTCACAGGCTTAGAAGTCGGTTGTGATGTTGAGCAGAGCGAGCTTACGTGAACCAGCCCCGCTATCAAACCGGATTGTAGGCTCACGGTTATCGTTGCGCTCCTTAATTGCCATGGTCTCGTCTGCGCTGTCGATAAAAAAGATAGAGAACAGCTTATCCGGTGTTTGCAGCGACTCGTCCTCACAGTAGCAATAGACCTCGGAACTTGGGTCAAGCTTGTTGAGCACATCAATCAGTTCTTTGACTTTCATAACACCTCCAAATTGCTAGTTGTGAGCCCCAACGTTTGGTTAAGGGGCGAGCTTTAGCCCGTCCCAGTGAGCATAGCGAACGGTTTGAACCGCTAGGTAGGTTACTCACCAAAGACACCTTTGTACTAATACGCAGATTTATTTTTGTACCAGTGCCTGTTGCGCTCATTCATAAATACCTGAAGTTGTTGCATAGGTATACGGTAGCGATGAAATAGTGAAAGTATGTCCCGGAGAGACGATTCGGAAAGTCTAGTGCTACGCACTACAAGAGTGTCCTGCTCCCATCGAATAACGCCTGGTATTTCTAAAGCCCATTGAAAAAGGTGTTTCTCGTCCAGTTGCGAGTAAAAGAATATATCTGAGCAATCTAACTTAACCATTTGAGAGGTAACTTAACATTCGAGCCAAGCTGCCCGCAAAGGCAGCCACTGCGGGTCAACTTGAGCGATGGGTTAGGCCTCAGAGGGTGGCACATAGTCGTCTTTGAGAACCTGCAGGGCTACGGAATGAGACACGTGCTTGATAATGGGCTTCGGCGGAGTTGACTTGAACATGAAATATTCCCCAAATTCATTGCGAGCGAATATCGTGAGAGTAAACCAAGCGGTAGGCTCGCGATAGGGGTTCGCCGGCTCCTCGATCTTTATGATCTTTGCTGTATTGCCATTGAATGAGAACCTGGGGTCGCTCGATTCAATAAGCGTGCTGGCAAACGCCTGACGAGCTTCGCTGCGAGCGGCTTCGAGCTTCCGCGTTTTGCGGATGCCATCCCAAACAAGTAGGACTGGTACACCTATAAGGGCTGCATAGACCAGCAGTGGCAGGTACTCGGACATATGCTTTCTAAGGCTTAACGTTTGACATGAGAGACTCGACCCAGCTTGCCGGGGTATGTTCTCTCGATGGGGTTGTTAGACCTCACTTTGCCGGCGTTAGCAAGATAAACGGCACAGATATTTTTGTGCTCCCATTGCCGCCTAAGGAATCTATCGCTACGCGTTGAGGTACTGTGCCGCCTCTCGGACTGCTAGCTACGTTGGGGTACTTCTTGGCAACGACATTCATGTCTCTGCTCTCTTGGTCTGCGAACCCGACTTTGACTCCAGTGACGGCAAAACCCATGCTGCGGGTTTGTTCAAAGTGGAAGCTCCCGAGGTATAGCTTTTTGCCCGGCTCGACCGTAAAGCGGACTTGAACAGGACTCACTGGCCGAATAATCGCGTGGCCACTTGAAACTTGCCAGCTATTTATTTCGTATTGCCCTGCAGGTAGCTCCGCAACGACCACATCCCCTTTCATCCCCTTTTCTTCGAAGTCCATATCGGGGAAATACGGGATCAGCACCATGCCTTTGCCAACCGTGAACTCGCCCTTTGTCTTTCCATCGCTGCTCGCATACATCACGCTATAGCCGGAGTACATGCCGCTGTAGGTGATGGAAGTGACAACTATCCCTTTCCCTGAGCTTTCTAATGGGGTGTAGTTCGTTGGAACGCTGGTCGTTGCGCACCCGGATAGAACAATTGTTAGTAGACCGAAGAATAACGTTGATATGCGCATATCTGGGATTTTATATTGGTTGGTGAGGTATCACGTTTGAATTAAGGGGCCACCGTTTGTTTGCGGTCCCAGCCCGTATACTTTTGCGGGCGATCTTCATTGAATTGTTAGGCATAATCTTCTATATCCACCATCTTCGCTCTGGTGATAGGTTCATTTTTGCGTGAGCGATGTAATTAGCTCCAACTGCAGCGGAAAGAACAAGCGCGAAATTACTTGCGGCGCTTGTAAATGCGGCGTTTGCAGGAACACCAAAAAGTTGAAGTAACCCAGCCGTAGCGCAACCGATTATTGCCAGAAAATAGCCAGAAAGAATAACCGGCATATACTGGCTGCGACGAGTGCCACCGTAATTGACAAGGATTACTGTGAGAACCATCCAAATTCCAAGGATAAATATTTGTAACCAACTAAGCAAAATTATCTCACTATGTTTGTAATGCAAAACGATTGAATTGAGCTGCCGTACGAAAGCTGTAGATGGACGTGCCTGCCTTGCATCCTAGCAGTGGCACGGTGGGTACGGCCCACAGTACCGAAGCGGTCCGCTCCAATGAATTGTCAGACGACAACACTACAGGGGCCTCCCTGTGGATAATGCGGTGCCGATTGAGCAAGTGCTCACAATGAGCATGCAGGCGATCGCCGCAATAGCCAAGTGGATTCGCGGAAAGAAGCTGCAAAGCCCAGCGACCAATGCTGAAATGGGTACAACCAGCATCACCAGCCCGATGTACGTCGACCGGTTGACTACAACGCCGCCGTGCGAAAGGAACGTCAGAATCAGAATAGTTGGGCCTACGGCGCCTATAGTCCAGAGCAGAAAGAACCGGCGAACATTAGGCCGTGTCCGTACTTGTTCTTGAATTTCAGAGTTTGGCGTTACGTGAGAGTTTGGGTTTACGAGGCTTGAGGCGTCTGTATTAATTTTTATTATAACGACAGTCCCTGCAAGCTTGTCATGCCAACCCTGCTTCCGTTTGTCGAAGGCCACCCAAAAAAAGCCTAGGCAAAGTGGGAGCATTGAGACGATATATGCGAAATAACGCCCGATTAGTTGGACCGGGCTTGCTGGCTTACCTGTAGTGGAATCAACTATTTTTGCAGAAACTGCCATTTTCCCAGGTGTTGCTTGCCTAAGTATCCAGAACGTAATTATTGCAACTGCAGGAAATACAGAGGATATGAGGAAATCTGCTGGACCAGCGTATATGCCTTTGGTTTCGACGTCGAAGTAAGTCCACCCATATATGAATATGAGAGGCGGGAAGGTTATTAACGTAGTTAGTAACGTATCGATTACTGCAGCTCCGGTTCTGATCCAGAATCCCGCATATTCGATTTCTTGATCTTGCATTTCTGGCATTTCCTCGTGCATTTTTGGTAAGGACTAACGTAGAGCTAACCGGCGCTGCGCGGCTTCATCGCGCAGTGACCAGCGACCAAAGGGAGCGAGGTTGAGCGCCATGTTAGACATTGACATTAGGCAAGACCTCCACAGCTTCAACTTCGACACGGGAGCAACGCAACACTCCTCCGAACCCCCAGATTGACTCGACTTCAACACGTAAGTTAGCTGGTTCGGTGGTTGTGACTGGAGTAACAACAATAGCGTTAATTACGTTTTGGTGATTGAACTCGGAAAACTCAAAATCGCAAGCGTCAGCGAACAGAAAGTGAATGAGAACATTTGCTGAAAGAACCCGAGCATATTGTGCTGTGCCTTCACCTACGGATTCGTAGCTGCGTACGTGAACGGCCATACGAAAGGTAGAGTGACCAGACTTGATTGGTAGTGCGCGTTCAGCTGTAAAAGAAATTACCTCGGCGTCGTGAAACGTAGGCCAATAACCCAATGTTTCTACAACTTTGCTTGTGCCGAAAACGTGATCGATGGGCTGCATGAAATGTCTAACGTTTGAGATGAGAGGACGTCACCTGGCTTGCCGGGTGACGTCCTCTCGATTGAAGGGTTAGGGCTCGATGCGCGACTACAAACTTTCGTCATAGATGATGTGGATACCTGGGATCAGCGGCCCACGAAATGGTGCAAAGCCATTAGCTTGGAGAACAGCATCTCTCAGGGTACCTGGCGCTTGGTTCCAAATGATGTACGCCTGCTCTATTCGAGAGGCATCAAGCCGCGTGGTCGCATCGAATCCTTGGAGCAGGCTAATTTTTCCCAACGTTGAGTCGCTAAGGTAATACCATTCGTCGGCGAGGTTCGGATGCTGGCGGCTATTGGCGACGAGAAACTCCAACATGGTCGAAATGTCTTCGGCCTTTTCTCCGCCTTGAGCATCCATAGGTAGGCCCATGTCGGGCTTACCGTTGAAACCACCGTGTACCTGTTTATGACACTTGCGACATAGCGTAATTCCGTTCCCCGGCTCGAACTGGGCGTTTGACAAGAAGCTCTTTCGGAAGATGTGATGTGCGGCAAGGTCGCGCTTGCATTCGCACTTCACACACATGTTCCCATCGCGCATCCGAACAAAGTTGCTCCAAAGCCGGAGACAAGCTAGATGCGACTGACCACACTGCAATGCACGCACAAGCCTTGAGCGCACGTCGTGAACTTGTTGGATCAAGTTTGTCATCGCAGTGCCCGATTGAGGCCTAACGATTAAAGTAACCGGAGGTTGTATGCGTCGCGAAGCTACGCATACAACGGTCCGAGTTGAGTGAGATGTTATGTTTCAGCACCATACTGAAGTAGGCTTTCTGTCCTCTCATAAAAAACATCCTTTGGATTTTTGCTTCCGGCGGCCTGCATCGTTGGATACATAACATATGCCGCACATTGATTCCAGCTAAGATTTAAACCATGTGACTTAAATAAATCCCATGCTGAGTTAAACGCGCTACGGTCTTTTTCTGGAACGAAGTGCCTAAACTTTTGTACCCGAACCTCAATGTTTGAAACTGCAGCGCGAAGCTTTGCTTCAAATCCTTTGGGCCAATCACCGGGCGCCGGGTAGAAACCCTTTAAGTCGTCAATAACTCCCTCGCGAAACAATTGAGACGCGACGGCTCTGCGCTCAGAATTGGTCCAGGAGAAGCCAAAGAATGCAGTGCTGAAGCCTGTGATGCGCTTAAGAAATTTCATCTTCCAGTGAAACATAACG
>Ga0066836_10000237_pt1 | contig 24578 bp, 18 predicted proteins | sample ETNtaG_18_FD_71568 | JGI IMG/M metagenome (GOLD analysis project Ga0066836, IMG submission 71568) | Marine microbial and viral communities from oxygen minimum zone, Eastern Pacific Ocean - ETNP201302SV91 | ecosystem: Environmental > Aquatic > Marine > Oceanic | place: Pacific Ocean: Eastern... | reverse complement strand
ACTTATAAAAATACAAAAATTATTAAACTTGAACAAAACTATAGATCAACACAAAATATACTTGGTGCGGCTTCAGGATTAATTTCAAAAAATACTGATAGATTGGGAAAAAAGTTATGGACTGATAGCAAAGATGGGGATCCAGTTAAGCTTACATGTTATAAAAATGGAAAAGAGGAAGCAACCGGTATAAGCGATATTATTGAAAAAAAACTTAAAAAAAAATATTCATTAAACAATATATCTATTTTGGTTAGAGCAATTTTCCAAACTCGAGAATTTGAAGAAAGATTTTTAAAAATAGGAATGGGTTATAGAGTAATTGGAGGTACTAAATTTTATGAAAGAGCAGAAATTAAAGATAGTGTTGCTTTTTTAAGAATTGTAAATCAAAAAAATGATGACCTGGCTTTTGAAAGAATAATTAATGTACCGAAAAGATCTATAGGAGACAGCACAGTAAAGCAACTACATGATTGGAGTAGAAAAAATAAAAAATCTTTGGAGGATTCTGCTATTGAACTTTTGCAATTAAATAAAATTAAACCAAAAACAAAGTTGGGATTAGTAAAAATTTTAAATATGTTTAACAAGTGGAGATTGGACTCTAAGAAAAAAAAACATTACGAGTTAATTGAAATAATTTTAGATGAATCCGGCTATTCAAAAATGCTAAAAGAAAAAAAAGATTTAGAAAGCGAAGGACGATTAGAAAATTTAAAAGAATTAATTAGAGGAATGCATGAATTTGATAATCTCCAAGGTTTTTTAGAACATGTTGCTCTAGCCACTTCAATAGACCAAGATTGGAAAGGCCAAAAAGTTAATTTGATGACAATGCATGCTGCAAAAGGTTTGGAATTTGATGTGGTTTTTTTACCAGGATGGGAAGAGGGTTTATTTCCGCACCAAAAATCATTGGAAGAAAAAGGAGATTTAGCATTAGAGGAGGAAAGACGTCTTGCTTACGTCGGAATAACAAGAGCAAAGAAAGAATCTTTTATATCTTTCGTAATGAACAGAATGTATAGAGGAGATTGGGTAGACTCTCTAGCCTCACGATTTATTGAGGAACTTCCTGAAAAAAATATTGAAAAAGAAGAAGCTGAACAGAAAGAAACTGAAGATTTCTTTTTTAATCAAGATGTTGATTATAATCAAGGTATAAGAAGCCCCGGATGGGCAAGACTACAAAATAAAAAATTAAAAAAAATTAAATGACCGCCAAAACAATTAAAAAATTAAGAAGTAAATTTAATCAATTTAATATTGATGGATATATTATTCCAAAAAATGATGAATTTTTTTCAGAATATTCAGTTGTAGATCGCTTAAAAATTATATCAAATTTTACTGGTTCAGCTGGACTGGCAATTGTTTTAAAAAAAAATAATTATTTATTTGTTGATGGAAGATATACAATTCAGGCACATCAAGAATCTGGTAAACTATTTAAAATAATCAAGATTCACAGATTTATGCCTCATAACATCATCAAAAATCTAGTGCTTGGATTTGATCCGAGCTTGCACACAAAAAGGCAATTAGGTGTTTATTTTGGTGACTCTATAAAGTTAAGAAAAATAAATAAGAATTTAATTGATGAAATTCATAAAGATAAAATTCCTAAAATTAAAACTTTTTTTTCTTTGAAAAATAAAGTTGCTGGTGAAAGTTTTAAATCAAAAATAAGTAAAATTAGAAATATATTAAAATTGAAAAAAGCTGACTTCTTGTTTGTAAGTGCTCCAGAAAATGTTGCATGGGTATTAAATATTAGGGGATCTGACAATCCAAATAGTCCAATACCTAATTCTCGTTTAATAATTGGACAAAAGAAAGATCTTTTTTTGATCGCTGAAAAAGAAAAAACTTTAAAAATAACAAAAGATAAAAAAATATCTAAAAATCAAATAATAAATCCTGAAAAATTTAAAGATCTAATTAAAAAACTAAGTGGAAATATATTTATTATAGATCATCTGACTTGTTCAATTTTGAATGAAAATATAATTAAATCAAAATTTCTAGTTATTGATCAAAACGACCCTTGTTATAAATTAAAATCAATTAAAAATTCATCTGAAATTAATCACATGATTAAAACCCATATTAAAGATGGTGTTGCTTTAACTAAATTTATTTATTGGATAAAAAATATTAATAAAAAAAAAATAACAGAAATAGACTCGCAAAATAAATTAGAAAAATTTAGAAAACTTGATAAAAACTATTTATTTCCCAGTTTTAACACAATTGCTGGTAGCGGATCTAATGCTGCTCTTCCACATTATATAGCTTCAAAAAAATCTAATAAAGTTATTAAAAAAAGTGATATTTTTTTATGTGACTCAGGTGGCCAATATAAATTTGGAACAACTGATGTTACAAGAACTGTTTGTTTTTCAAAACAAAAAAAATCTATTAAGGATATATTTACAAAAGTATTAAAAGGTCACATTGCTGTAGCTACAACAAACATAAAAAAATTTGATACTGGTAAAAAAATAGACGCAAAAGCTCGCCAATTTTTAAAAAAGGATGGACTTGATTATGAACATGGCACAGGGCACGGGGTGGGCTTTTTTTCCAATGTACATGAAGGACCTCAATCTATATCAAAATTCAATACTGTTAAGCTTGAAAATGGCATGATCGTTAGCAATGAGCCAGGGTATTATAAAAAAGGAAGTTATGGAATTAGGATAGAAAATTTAGTTTATATAAAAAAATATAATAATAAATTACATTTTGAAAACTTAACTTTGGTTCCAATTGAAAAAGAATTGATAAATTATGAACTTTTAAGTAGCAAAGAAAGAAAATACTTAAATAATTATCACAAAAAAGTTTATCTAACTTTAAAACCCTATTTGAAGAAAGCTGAAAAAAACTGGCTTAAATCATTTATAAATTAATAATTTTATTCCAATCATCTTCTTTCAAGATTTTTATATTAAGTTTTTTTGCTTCAATAATTTTTCTAGTTGTTGGTTTAGATTCTCCAGTTATTAAGTAGTTTAATTTTTTACTAATTGTTCCTAAAATTTTCCCTCCCTCATTCTCTACTAGTGCTTTTGCTTCCGCTCTACTCATTTTACTTAAACCTCCAGTAAACATGATTGTTTTTCCATAAAAAATTCCAGATTTATTTATTTTGAAATCAACAACATTTAGTTCTTTGATTAAATTAGAAACAGTATTTAGATTCTTTAAATTTGAAAAAAATGTTGTTAATGAATTAATTTGAGTTTCTCCTATACCGTCTAATTCTAAAAGATAATCTAAAATTTTTTTTCTTTTTTTTATTTCAAAAATCTCTTCAAATTTTTTTATATTTAAAAAATATTTAGCTAAGATTTTTGCATTTTCTTGACCTATATGTCTTATTCCTATTGAAAAAATAAATTTATCTAATGATATTTTTTTTGATTTTTTAATAGCATCTTTTAAATTAGAGACGGATAAATCTCCCCACCCATCCAAATTAGAGATTTTTTTAAAGTCCAAATTAAATATGTCTGCTGGATATCTTATCATATCCAAATCCCAAAAATTTTGAATTATTTTTTTTCCAAAACCATCAATGTTTAATGCATCTTTTGATACAAAATGTTTTAACTTTTCTCTTAAAATTTCTTTACAATTAAACTTAATGTCAGGACATCTAGTTACTGCATCTTTTTTTTTAGTACTATAATTAAATTCCTTGATAGTTTTGGATCCACATGATGGGCATTTGCCTGGAAAATTAAATTTTTTCGCATTTTTATTTCTTTTTTCTTTATCAACGTACAAAACTTGCGGAATGACATCCCCTGCCCTTTGAATGCATGCCGTGTCACCTATTCTTATATCCTTTCTATTTATTTCGTCTTCATTGTGAAGAGTGGCATTTGAAACAACGACTCCTCCAATACTAACGGGTTCTATTTTTGCAACTGGAGTTAGCGCTCCTGTTCTTCCAACTTGGATTTCTATATTTTTTATTATTGAAAAACCTTTTTCCGCTGAAAATTTATGAGCTATAGCCCACCTTGGAGAATTAGAAACGAACCCAAGTCTATCTTGTAACTTTAAATCATCTACCTTATAAACCAAACCATCTAAATCATAATCAATATTAGATCTTTCTCTTTCAATGCTTCTATAATTTTTTTCTATATCTTCAAGAGTTCTAACAAGTTTATTAAGTGGATTTGTGTTAAATCCCCATTGTTTTAATAATTTTAAATAATCCGAATGTTTTTTAAAATTTTTTGGCTCAACATTGCCAAAAGCATACGCAACAAATTTTAAAGGAATTTTTTTCGTTTGATTAGAATCTTTTTGTCTTAGAGAGCCTCCAGCTGCATTTCGTGGATTAGCAAATTGTTTAGAAATTTTTTTAAAATCAGACTTGGCTATATAAACCTCACCTCTTACTTCCAAAATCTCAGGAAAATTATTTTTGTTTATTTTTTTTGGTATATCTTGAATTGTTTTAAGATTGCTTGTTATATCTTCTCCAGTTCTGCCATCCCCACGGGACAGACCAAGTGTAAAAATTCCATTGATGTATTTAAGTGATGCTGAAATACCATCGATTTTTGGTTCCGCTGAAAAAACTATTTCCTCTGAATATTTTATATTTAAAAAATTTTTAATCTTCTTTAAAAAATCTTCTATATTTTCTTTGGAGAAAGCATTTGAAAGAGATAGCATTGGAATATCATGTTCGACTTTTTTAAATTTGCCTGAAGGTTTAAACCCTACTTTTTGACTAGGAGAATTTTTATTTTTTAAATAACTATATTTTTCTTCTAGTTCTATAATTTCTTGCTTAATATGGTCATAATCTCTATCAGATATAATGGGCTTGTCTTCATCGAAATAGGCTTTATCAAATTTTTTTAATTTATTAATTTTATCTATATAAATTTTTTCTATTTCTTTTTTATCCATGAATTATTTACTCGAATAAACTTTTAATTTTTCTTCTTATTAAGCCCATTTCTTTTTCTTTTCTAATTTTTTTGGCCTTATATTTTTTATTAAATACTTTGTAACTTCTTTTATACCATTCTCCGGATTGATAATTGTATCCCAATATAGATGCTGCATTTTTGGCCTCTTCTTCTAATCCAAGTCTGTAATATACTTCGACCAATCTATGGAGAGCTTCCTCAACAAAAATCGTTCTATCATATTTTTCAACTACTATTTTAAGTCTGTTAAGAGCAGGTATCCACTTTTCTGTTTTCATATAAAATCTTGCTACTGACATTTCTTTTGCTGCTAATTGATCAACAATCAGATCTATTTTAAATCTTGCATCTAAACCATAATCTGTATCTGGATAATTTTTTATTATGTATTCAAATTTTTCTTTTGCTTTCAATAAAGGGTTTAAATCTTTTTTTTCATCCAATATTTGTTCATAATAACATATCGCTATTAAATAATGAGCGTATGCTAAATTTTCATCTGCAGGATAATTATTAATATGTTTTTCTAAACTAAAAATTGCATTTGAATAAGCGTTTCTGGAATATTCTGCGTAGCTCGCCATAAGACTTGCCTTGCTTGCCCAAGTATATTGAGACAACAAACTTTCTGCTTCTTTAAATTTTTTACCTGCATAAAATGCATCTCCTTCTTTAAGAGATTGAACTGCTTCTTGATATAGGATTTGTCCTTGTTCTTCATTTGTCGGCTCAGAAATTACTTTCTCTTTTTTTTCTTTAGAACAAGAAAATAATAAAAAAGTAGATAATAATAAAACTAATAAATTTCTAAACATTTTTGATAAAATTTGATTTTACCAAAATATTAGATTATTACAATTTTCTTAAGTAAATTTTATTTAAGCATTTACTGCAGCAGGACTTGAATATACGCTATCTTTGCTATCTTGTTCTTTTTGTTTTCCATCAAAATTTTCATATTGCCAATTTGACGAATCTGAGAAAAATTTCCTTAACAAGGTGTTCGTAAGTTGATGGCCGCCCTGCGAAGTTTTAATGTGACCAAAAATTCTATGTCCTGATAACATAAGATCCCCTAAACAATCTAGTATTTTGTGGTCTACAAATTCGTGTCTATGTCTAAGCCCACTGTCATTTAATATTTTGTTTTCTTGTACTACAATTGCATTTTCCAAGGAACCGCCTTTGGCTAAACCCATACTCATGATTTGATCTATGTCTTCATATAAGCAAAAAGTTCTTGAATTATATATTGATGTTAAGTCTCCTTTGCTTAATTTAAATTGATGCTTTCGGGTTCTTATTAAGGGATTTTTGTAAACTATTTCAAAATCTATTATTAAATCTTTTTCAAGAGGTTCTATAGATATATATTTTGGTCCTTCTTTTATTTCAATTTTATTAATTACTTTTATAAATTTTCTTTTAAATTTCTGTTCCTCTGTTCCAACAGATCTTATGGATTCTACAAAATCAAAAGAAGATCCATCCATAATTGGAACTTCCGGCGCATCCAATTCAACCAGAACATTATCGATTCCCTCTCCATAAAATGCAGCCATAAGATGTTCTATAGTAGAAATTGAAATTCCATGTGAATTTTTTATTTTTGTACAAAGTATCGGAGAGCTTACATTTTTATAATTTGCTTCAACTATACTTTTTTCTGTATCAACGTCTGTTCTTTTAAACAAAATGCCTGTATTACCTTCGGCGGGCTTCAGATTAAGATTAACTTGTGCCCCGCTATGCAAACCAACGCCTTTGATTTGTATTGAGCTTTGTATCGTTTTTTGGAAATTCCCTAACATCTTTAACGGTATATAAAAGGCTAAAAAAGCTTGGAAGACAATTTATATTACAAAAAAATACAATCTAATTTTAACTATAATTTCCAAAAAATTTAGCAAAAAAGCCAATTTTTTCAATATTTTTTTCTCTTAATTCGGGTATGGCTTCCGTTTCCCACCCATCCTTAATTATTTTTAAAGCGCCTAGGCAGGAAGTAAAATTTTTTATTAAAGTGTCTTGTTTGTCGTAATTATTTTTAACTTTTCTGCTCACGTTTTTTCCAAAAAAATTAATACTATATTTTTCTAAATTAAGTAACTCTGAGCTCTCACCAGTTATAAAAAAATTTACTTCTGATTTAAAATTAAAACCGGGAACAATTAATTGTTTTTTTAAAATTTGAAAAATTTCATCTAACCTAGCTTTTACAACACTTAAAATTAAATTTTCACTTATTTTCCTAAAATTTGAATCAATAAAAAAATTATTTTTTAAAAAGTTGTTTTCATCAAAAAGCTTTTTATTATTCTCAAAAGATAAATCTATACTATTTGTTATCGACTGAGATTCGTAAAAACTTAAAGAGCAAACTTTTGAAATATCAGCTGTAATATGGTCTATTCCAATTGGTAAAGTTATTGAATGAACTAAAGCGAAATTTTTAAATAATCCTAAGCTTATTTTTTTATATCCAAAATTAATTATTGCTGAGCCGGATTGAAGTTCCTCAAGGTTTAATAGTTCGGCTCCCAAAGTAAAAGTTTTTGAAATTAATCTTTCTATTTCTATATCACAATCAATAAATGATTGATTAATATTTCTTAGATTATTTTTTGGTGCTGAAATAAAAGTCATTTCATGACTTAATGAATCTGCAAATACATCAATTGGCTCTTCAACAAATATTTTTCCATCCACGACATAGTTGTGATTAAATATATGAATTATAGACTGTTTTTTATCATTAAGTATTAATTGTTTTTTTGCTTCTTTTAATAAAAATTCTATATCGTGTCTTCGAATTTTTGATCCATCAATTTTCTTATGCTTTGAAAATTTAGTACATAAAAAATCAGGCTGCTCTAAAACAACATTAATTTTTTTGAGTGATATTTTTGCTTTTTTTTCAGCTGTGCTTATAGATAATCTAATTGCATTAGATGCTTTTTTTAAATTTACAATTACATCGTTAAGAATGCCTTCTGAAGGAGTGGTGGATGTAGATAAAATTTCTGGATTATTATTCTTGTCAATTTTAAAAATTAAACATTTTAAATTTTTATCACCTAATTCAATTATTCCAATTGGATCGACTGAACTCATTACTCTACTATTATCTTACCATCCACCCTTAGATCAATGATATTATAATTTTCGAAATCTTTACGATTTAATAATTCGATAGATTTTTTTATTATGTTATCAGTAACTTTATGAGGAAATTTTATTATTTTGTTATTTAGCAATTGAAGATCCCATCTTTCTATTTGAAAGTAGTATATATTTTTAATTTCCTTTTTTGGAAAACCGTTGACATCTAAAAGATTTAAAAAATTTACCAGAACATTCTCAGCTTCTTCACCAAAAACATTTGGTAATCCCTTAAAATTCATACGATTTTTTAATAAAATCAAATTAGAAGAACTGTCTAATAAATATTTAACGTTATCTTTCTGCAAAAATGCAACGGGTTTCGTCTCAAAAATTTTAACTATGACTGTGCTGGGATATTTTTTTTTGACCTCAATTTTTTTCAAAAAATCAATATTTTTTAAAGAATCTTCTAAATTTTTTCTTTTAATTAAAAAAATATTTTTATTATACACATTCTCTAATCTTTCATAAATATGGTTTTTTTCTACAAGAAAATTGTCTGTTATTAATATTTTTTTTATGTTAAAAAATTTATTATTATTTTCTGAGATTAAATTAAATTTACTTGGACTGTAAGTTGTTGTAAAAATAAATAATATTAGTAATAGAAAAATTCTATAAAATTTTCTCATCTATTGTAACTAGCATCTTTAACAATCCAAACAACCAGGTCTTCAAAACTTATGCCGCAAAATTTTGCTATTTCAGGAACTAATGATAGTTTTGTCATACCAGGTTGTGTGTTGGTTTCTAACAAATAAAAGGTATTCTTAAAAAATCTAAAATCTGATCTCGTAATACCCTTGCATCCTAAAATTTTATGGGCTTTTTTTGCTAAAAAAAGTACTTCGTTATATTTTTTTTTTGAAATTAGTGCTGGCATAATATGTTCAGTTTTAGCTTTGGAAGAATATTTTGCTTTATAGTCATAAAATTCTCTTCTAGGGACAAGTTCTATTGCACCTAAAGATTTGTCACCCATTACGGCTGCTTGAATTTCTTTTCCGGGTATATATTCCTCGACAAGAATTTTTTCATAATTTTTTTTAAGTTTATTGTAATTTTTATTAAACTGATTCTTATTTTTACAAATATAAACTCCCAGACTAGATCCTTCGTTAACTGGCTTTATTACTATTGGAAATTTAATTTTTTTTCTTTTAATTTTCTTTGTAAAATTTTTTTCCTCATTTTTATACAACAAGAAGTATTTTGGTACTTTAATTTTATTTTTTTTAAAAACAATTCTAGAGCGCACTTTATCCATGGCTAAACTAGAAGAAAAAACCCCTGAATGGGTATATGGAATTTTTATAGACTCAAGTATACTTTGTACAAATCCATCTTCTCCGTATTTTCCATGCAAAGCATTAAATATAGCTTTTGGTTTAAGTTTTTTTAATTTATCTACAAAATATCCTTTTGCGTCTATTTCTTTAACTTTATATCCTCTGTTTTTTAAAGCTCTTGAGCAAGCCTTCCCCGTTAAAAAACTTATTTCTCTCTCACCTGACAAGCCTCCAACAAGAATTACGATTAAATTTTTCATAATTTTTCTCCAATTATTTGAATTTCTAATTGAAGATTAATTCCTGTTTTGTCAAAAACTTTTTTTTTTACTTTCTTAATTAAATTTTCCAAATCAGATGACTTCGCTTTACCTTTATTTATAAAAAAATTACAATGTTTTTCTGAAATTTCCGCACCACCAAATTTCATGCCGGCACATCCCGAGTCCTTGATTAATTTCCAAGCTTTAGTATTTTCTGGATTTTTAAAAGTGCTGCCACATGTTTTTATTTTAGATGGTTGATCTTTTTTTTTTCTCTCAACTAACCTATCTATTTTTTTTATAATATTTTCTTTTCTTTCTTTCTTTCCTTTAAATGTAGCGCTTATAAAAATAAGATTATTATCTAAATCACTACCTCTATAAAAAAAATTTATATCTGACGAATAAATCACTTTAACGTTACCATTAAAATCTATAGCTTGAACTGAAACTAAAATTTTTGAAATATCTTCTCCATAACAACCAGAATTCATTTTTATTCCACCTCCAATTGTACCAGGTATACAAGATAAAAATTCAAATCCTGATAATGAATTTTCTAATGCAAATTTAGAAAGAGTTTTATCTAAAGTTGAAGCCCCAGCAATTATTGTATTACTGTCAAATAAAGATATGTGAGAAAAGGATTTTTCAAATTTAATAATTACACCATCAAAACCTCCGTCTCTGATTAAAGTATTAGATCCCGCTCCTAACATTTTAATTTTATCAAAACTTTTAATTCCTTTTAAAAAAATTGACAATTCATTTAAATTTTTTGGTTTAAAAACAACTTTTGCGGGACCTCCTAAATTAAACCATGAATATTTTGACAATTTTTCATCAAAAAGGATTTTTCCTGAAATTTTATTTTTTATTTCTTCAATTTGTGAAATTAAGTTCATTTTAATTCTTCGCCAATCTCTCTTATCCAGTTTGAAATACTTCCTGCACCCATACATATAACTACTTCGTCTTTTACTAGATTTTTTTTAAAGTAATTTTTTAAATCAATTTGGTTATTTATATTCAAAACTTGAACCTTTGATCTTTTTGAAATCATTTTAGAAAAATTATTTTGATTAAAATTATATTTTTTCTTTTCTCCAGCTGAATAAACTGGACAAAGAATAACTGTATCACTTTTTTTAAACGACAATGAAAATTCTCGTTTGAGAGATTTTATCCTTGAATATCGGTGAGGTTGAAAAACACAAATTACTTTTCTATTTTTATAAACCTCCTTTGCGCTCTTTATTACTGCCATAATCTCCGTTGGATGATGAGCATAATCATCGAAAAATTCTCTTTCTTTAATTGAAAATACTTTTGTAAATCTTCTTTGAATCCCCATAAATTTTTTTAAAGCTTTTTTTATTTTGCTTATTTTAATTCCAAGAATTAAAGCTATAGATATTGATGCTGCTGTATTTCTGATATTGTGATCGCCTAATAAATTTACTTTTATGTTTCTTATATAAAAAGATTTATTTTTTAAAAATTTTATACATAAATCAAAAATAGAACCATGTGAATTTTTTTTAACATTTTTTATTTGACAGTTTGAATTTTTATTAAAACCATAAGTTAAAAAATTTTTTTTTTTACAGCTTGAAATTATTGACCTTATGTTACTATCATCAGAGCAAACAAGAGATTTTCCAAATGATGGGGTTTTTTCAATAAATTCTCTAAAACTTTTTTTTAAATTTTTAAAATTTTTATAATAATCTAGATGTTCTTTATCAACATTTGTTACTATCGAATAAGTAACAGGTAGCTTCAAGAAGCTTCCATCTGACTCGTCAGACTCGATTACGGCCCAATCACTTTTGCCAAGTTGGGCTGTGTTTTTAAATGAATTAATTATACCTCCATTAATCACCGTAGGATCTAAACCAGATTCTAATAAAATGTTAGCAACAAGAGATGTTGTTGTGGTTTTCCCGTGAGAACCTGTGACAACGATGTTTTTCTTTAAAGCGACTATATTAGCCAACATGTCACCTCTTTTAAATATTGGTAAATTTTTACTTCTTGCAAATTTCAACTCTTTATTATTTTTTTTAATTGCCGATGAAATAACAATCATAGTAGCTTTTTTTAAATTTCTTTTGTGATGTCCAAAATAAACTTTTATTCCTAATTTAATTAATCTTTCAGTATTTTTATTTTTACTTGAATCGCTTCCCTGGATTGTAAATCCAGTATTTTCCATGATTTGAGCTAAACCGCTCATTCCAATTCCTCCGATTCCAATAAAGTGAATTACTTCGTTGTTTGCAATATTAATTTTCATTTTTAAATAAACTCTTTAATTTGTTCTTCTATAATATTGTAAACATCATTGCTGTAATTTTTTTTCATATTATTTTTCATATTATTTACTTTATTTTTATTTTCTATTGCTTCTATAAGTAAGCTAAATAGATTTTTACTACTAAAATTATCTTGCTCTAAAATCCAACAACAACCTCTTTCTTCATAAAATTTTGCGTTTAAATATTGATGATTATCTATAGATTTTGGAAGAGGAACCGCTATAAATGGCGTAAGTGTGTGATTTAATTCAGCAGTAGTAGAAGCCCCACATCTTGTTATGGCCAGATCTGAAGACAAAACTAACTTTAAAATATCTTTATCAAATTCAAAAACATAGTTTTTAATATTATTTTTTTTATAAAAATCACTTATTTTTTCTTTTTGGCTTAAAATACACTGTTGATTAATTTCAATTTCATAACCTTTATTTTTTATCATTTGAGCGGCTAATGGAACTATTTCCCCAAAAATTTTTGCACCCTGGCTGCCACCCAAAATAAGAATAGAAAAATTTTTATTAGTTTTGCTCTTATTATCTTGTGAATAATTAATAATATTTTTACTTAAAATTGGGCCAGATTCGCAAATTTTATTTTCATATTTCTTTGGAAAATTTTTTTTTATTTTTTTCGCTAAGAAGATTTTTTTTGCTGAAGATAGCAAATGTTTATTTGCTCTTCCTAAAACTAAATTATTTTCATAAATAAATAATGGTAAATTAAAAAATCTTGAAACAAAAGAAATTGGAAATGAAACATATCCGCCAAATCCAATTATTAGATCCGCTTTCTCTTTTCTTAAAATTGTTACCGCCTTCAATATTGAATAAATAATTATAAAAATTGATAAAATTTTATTTAAAATATTTTTATTTGTTGGCGTGCCTGCTGTTAAAAGATAATACTTAAATTTGGAATAATTCTTTATAAAATTTTTTCCTCTTTTGTCTGTTACTAATATTACCTCATAATCTTTTTCATAAAAATGATTCATTAAATTAATTGCTGGAAAGATGTGACCTCCCGTACCTCCTGCTGAAAAAATTATTTTTTTATTCATTTCTAAAAACTCTTTTTGAATCTTTTTTAGTAAAATTTAAAATAATTCCAGCAACAAGTGCACTTCCAATCAATGATGAGCCTCCATAACTGAGAAAAGGAAGCGTCATTCCTGTAGTAGGAAGTAGTCTAATATTTACACCAATATGAATAAATGTCTGTATAATTAAAAGAGAAACAAGACCTGATAAAGCTAGCTTCAAAAATTCATCTTTTTCTAAAAATACTTTGTTCAATACCTTGTAACCTATAAACAAAAAAACAATTACAATAAATAAAACAAATATTGCTCCAAACTCTTCTGAGATTACTGCAACTATATAATCTGTATGAGCTTCTGGCACCTTATCTTTTAAAATGCCTTCTCCCATCCCCTGTCCTGTTAATCCACCTTGTTTAATGGCATCTAAAGCTTTTTGTGATTGAAAATTATCTCCTGCTGATGGATCAATAAATGTTTTTATTCTTAAAAAAATATAACCAAATTTTTCAGGAAATAAAAATATTAAAAATCCAACAACAAATAATAGTATTAATCCTAAGATTGAAAGAACAAACATATTAAATCCAGAAACAAAAATCATTGTTAGCCAGGCTGAAGATAACAATAAAGTTTGTCCAAGATCAGGCTGGTTAATCAAAAATATTGAAATAACTAATAATACAAATAACGAATATAAATATCTTTTATAAATATTAACTTTCTCATATAAAATAAGAATTTTTGCAATAAAAATTATAAATAAGGGTTTAACAAATTCAACGGGCTGAAATCTGGGAATAAAAGGAAAATCCATCCATCTTTTAGAGCCTTTGACTTCTATGCCAAAAAAAGGAATTAGAGAAAGTAATAAAATTGAAAAAAAAAATAAATAAGTCAAAAATTTTATTAATTTATCTTTATCTTGAATTGAAATTCCTAAAAGTAGAAATAATGAAATAGAAGCAAAAATTAAATGTTTTGAAAAAAAAAAATAAGCTTGTTTATTCATCTTTTCACCCACAACTGCAGAAGTTGAAGAAAAAGAGAAAAATAAACCTAATAAAAAAAGAAAAACAAAAAGAAATAAAATTTGTTTATCAATATTTCTCCACCATTTAGCAATAAAACTGGTATTTTCTCTACTAAAACTAAGCATTGGACCTTTTTTTATATTTTTTATTAATTAAATTTTTAAAAAAAACACCCCTGCTCTCAAAATTTTTAAATTGATCAAAAGAGGCTGCTGCAGGGCTAAGAATAATTGTTTTTTTAATATTTTGATTTAATGTTAAATCTTTAGAAATATCTTCTAGCGCCTTTTTTATATTTCCTGATATTGTGTAAGCAATATGATTCTTAATTTGATTTTCAAAAAAAAGAGGGTGTTTTCCTATAATATATGCTTTGATAATTTTTTTTTTAACTTTTTTTAAATCAAAAAAATCTTTATGCTTTGGTAAGCCTCCAACTATCCAATAAATTTTATTATAGTTTAATAAACATTGTAAACTTGCATCAAAACTTGTTGCTTTGGAGTCGTTAATATAGAGTAATTTTTTATTTGAGAATATAATTTCTTGCCGGTGAGAAAGTCCTTTAAATTTATTAAGAGCTTTAATAATAACATCATCTTTAATTTTTAATTTTTTTGCTATCTTGTAAGCAAAAACTAAGTTTTGTATATTTCCTTTACCATTAAAATAGTTATTTTTTATTTTTTTTAATAAAAAATTATATTTATGCGCCTTTACCGACACCAACTTTGATTTTAATTTATTTTTTTTGAAAATTTTTTTAATTTTTTTTGAATATTTGTTATTAAAATTTATATAGGAGTAATCTGTAGATTTCTGTCCATGAAATATTTTTGATTTTGTCTTAATATAATTATTAATACTTTTATGTCTTTCTAAGTGATCGGGAGATATATTTAATATAGCGGCATATCTAGAACGGAATAGATTAGAATATTCCAACTGATAAGAAGATACTTCTATTATAAAAATGGTCCTTTTTTTTATCTTGCTTGAAAGCAAGATAGGATTTCCAATATTTCCAACGGTTTTTACATGTAAATTTGCAGTTTTTAATATTTTTTCAATTACTTTGCATGTTGTTGATTTCCCGTTGGTTCCTGTAATTGAAATAATTAAAGAATCTTTATTTAGTTCAAAAAACAAATCTAGGTCTGTAATAATCTTATCTGCATTTTTTTTTAAATAATTTTTAATCTTACATTTGTTAATGTTTATACCAGGACTCATAATAATTTTTTCTACAGAAACATTCTTTAGCCAAAATTTTTGAATATTAAAATTTGAACTCTTTGCTTTTTTTCTTGCTTTTTTATTATCGTCCCAGCAATAGATTGTCGCTTTGGATCTTTTAAAAACGCGCGCAGCAGAAAATCCCGTTATTCCCATGCCGTAAATTGCTATTTTTTTATTTTGATATTTTTTTAAAGTAACCATTGGCTATCTTAATTTAAGCGTAGCTAAGCCTATTAATGCTAAAATTATAGATATAATCCAGAATCTTATAACAACAGTTGATTCTGCCCACCCTTTTTTTTCAAAATGGTGGTGAAGCGGCGCCATCATAAAAACTCTTTTTCCTGTAAGTTTAAATGAAATCACTTGAATGATAACTGAAACAGTTTCTAAAACGAACAAACCGCCTATAATTCCCAAAACTATTTCATGTTTTGCAATTACACTTACGGCTCCCAAAGAACCGCCCAAGGATAAAGAGCCTGTGTCTCCCATAAAAATTTTTGCGGGAGGAGCGTTGAACCACAAGAACCCTAAACATGATCCTACAATTGACCCACAAAAAATAGAAGCCTCTCCTACATTGGGAATATAGGGTATATGCAAATATTCAGAAAAAACTGTATTGCCAACAACATAACAAATTAGTGTAAATGACAAAGCAACCAACATTACTGGAACAGTTGCCAAACCATCCAATCCATCTGTTAAATTAACAGCATTTGAAGAACCAACTATTATGAAAATTGCAAATGGAATAAAAAACAAACCAAGATGAAGTGCAAAATTTTTTACAAATGGAAAATAAATATTTTTAAGATGTTCGTTGTCTCCATATCTAATTAATAAAAATACAGCAATCAAAGATAGGATAATTTGACAAATAATTTTCATTCCAGAAGATATGCCCCTCGAATTATTTCTCTTAATTTTTAAATAATCATCAGTTGCCCCAAGTAAACCAAAGCTTGTTGCTACCATTATTAAGACCCAAATGTAGGAATTTTTTAAATCTGCCCATAATAAAGTGCCAAAAAGTATTCCTATTAAAATAAGAATTCCTCCCATCGTAGGAGTGCCTACTTTTTTGACTATATGATCTAAAGGCCCATCATCCCTTATCGGTCCAGTAAATTTATGAGTTTCAATAAATTTTATAAAAGGTCCTCCAATTAAAAATACTACGATCATAGAGGACATCACGGATAGTCCTGTTCTGAAAGTCAAATAACGAAATACGTTTAATGCAGAAAATTGGTCTACTAAAGAAATTAATAAATTATATAGCACCGATATATCCCTTTTTGAAATTTCTTGAAAATTGATTTAATCCTGTTGCATTTGATCCTTTTACCATAAGTAGATCGTTATTGTGCAAAATTTTAATTAAATGTTTGCGTGCCTGGTCGAGATTATTAAATATTCTGCCTTTTTTATTTTTTGACAACAAATTAAAAGTTTCTCTTATATGTTTTCCATAAACAAAAACTTTGTCTATGTCACTTTTATTAATTATATATGACAATTCTTTATGCATTTTTTTTGTATTTTTTCCCAATTCAAGCATATCTCCCAGAAAAACTATTTTTTTTGAATTTTGTTTTCTTTCATAATAATTAATATTTTTAATAGCTGAAGACATTGATAGAGGATTAGCATTATAACTTTCATCAATAAACTTAAAAATTTTTTTAAATTTTTTAATAACTTTTATATCTCCTCTACCCTCAGGTAGAGAGAAATTAATAAATTTTCTACTCATATTTTTTAAATTAAGATTTAAAACTTTTAGAACTGAAATGCATGCTAAAATATTACTTATGTAATTTTCCATACAATTATTCATTTTAAAATAAAAAATTTTATTTTTTACTAACACTTTTAATTTATAATAATTTTTATTTTTAATTATTTTTAATAGAAAAATATCAGCTTTTTTCTTCTGGCTAAATGAAACAACAAAAATACCTTTTTCTTTTGCCTTATTTGACAAAAAATTAAAAAATTTATCATCTTTATTTAAAATTACACTTCCTCCCTCAGAAATATTATCAATTATTTCCGCTTTTGCTTTTGCTATATCTTTTAATGAATTAAAATTTTTAAAATGAGCTGCTCCTATATTGGTAATAACTGCTATTTCAGGTCTAACAATTTTTGAAAGCATATTTATTTCACCTTTTTTATCCATTCCAATTTCAAATATTCCGTACTCAGTATTTTTTTTTAAATTAGAAAGGCTCAAAGGAACTCCAAATTTATTATTATAAGAGCGTGGTGAGAAATGAACTTTTCCATAATTTGTCAGGGCAAAACTCAAAAGATTTTTCAATGTGGTTTTTCCAACGCTACCAGTAATTCCTATAATTTTTGCTGAAGTATTATTTCTATTTGTTTTTGCTAAATCATTTAAAGAATAAAAAGTATTTTTTACTTTTATAATTTTATTCTTGTTTGGACTTTTTACATTTTTGCTTACTACGCATTTTATTGCACCTTTTTTAATTGCTTCTTTTACAAAGCTGTGTCCATCTCTTTTTTTACCCTTGATAGCAAAAAATAAATTATTTTTTTTTACAGACGTGCTGTTAATAGAAACGCCATCATAATTTACATTTTTAAAGCCTTGATTTTTAAAAGATTTGTGAAAAATAAAATTTGACCAATAATTTTTTTTAATAAATTTTTTTCTTTTTTTTACTATATCTTTTATTACTTTTTTGTCTGAAAAGTTTAAAATTTTTTTTCCATAATCTTGCATTTTCTCATGACCTTTTCCTGCAACTAGGAGAATTTCGTTTGCTCCTAATTCTTTAATTGCGATTTTTATTGCTTCTTTTCTATTTCCAATATTGGCTGCGAATTTCTTGCATCCTGATATGATTTCTTTTCTTATTTTTTTAGGATCTTCGTTTCTTGGATTGTCATCTGTGATAAAAATTTTTCTGCAATATTTTTTTGCAATTTTTCCCATGATAGGTCTTTTGGCTTTATCTCTTTCGCCTCCACATCCAAAAACAATAATGATTTCTTTTTTAAACTGTTTTTTAATTGCAATTAAACTTTGTTTTAATGCATCAGGAGTATGAGCAAAATCTAAAATAATTTTAGAATTATTATTTAATCTTGCCACGCATTCGAGTCTACCTGGAACTGGTTTAATTTTATTTATTTTGTTGAAAATTTTTTTTTTATTAATTCCACAACTTATAGCGGCCAAAATTGCCATCATTAAATTTTTAACCTGAAAAAAACCTATAAGTGGAATTTGAATTAAATATTTTTTTGAATTTAAAGAAATTTTTACAATTTGTTTTTCTTCTATATATTTGTTGTTTAAAATTTTTATATTACCGGATAGAGTTCCGATTGTATTTTTTTTTATTTTTCTTTTCTTTGAAATTTTTTTAATAATTTTAAATTCTCGATTATCTTCGTCTGTAATAATTTCGGAATTTTTCTTTAGTATATAATTGAATAAATGCATTTTAGACTTTAAATAGGACTTCATGCTTTTATGATAGTCTAGGTGGTCATGACTTAAATTTGTAAATATGCCAATTTTTATATTTAAATTATCAAGCCTTTTTTGATCTAAGCCATGACTTGATGCTTCTAAAACAACATAGCGAATATTGTTTCTTGCTAAAATTTCTAAATTTTTATGCAAAGATATAGAGTCCAATGACGTCAAATTTATCTTTTTTTTATATTTCTTAGAAAGCACACCTAGAGTGCCTATAGAAGCTACGGGAATTTTGTTAAAATTTAATATTTGATAAAAAAATTCTGCTACGGATGATTTTCCATTTGTTCCTGTAACCGCAATTATATTTGGTGGTTTTTTTTTATAAAAATTAGAAGCTGCTATGGCTAAACTTTTTCTAACATCATTAACTTTAATAAAGGGAATTTTATCATTTTTGCCCTTTTGTTTTTTTTCACTTACAATTCCTGAAGCTCCTTTTAATATAGCTTCATTAATAAATTTATTTCCTGATGTATTGCTTCCCTTAACTGCAAAAAAAATATCTTTTTTTTTAATATTTCTAGTATCAAAAGAAATACCATTTAAAAATACATTTCTATATTTTTTTCTTTTTAAGTTAAGCAAATTACCTAAAAGCATTTAAAAATTTTTTGAAGCTTGTAGGTTATTTATGGCTAAAATTGGACCAATTTTTTCTATAATTTTGCCTGCAACAACTACGGTATTCCAGCCTGAGGTATTTCTTGTTTCACCTCTATATTTGTAGCCATTAGGATATTTTTCAGAAGCCGGCATATCATATACAAAATTTGGAGCGGGTTTTGGTTCATCCAATAATACTAATAAAACATACTTTGGTTTATTTGCTGGGAAAAGAGATACGAATGTATTTCTTTTTTGTTTTGAATTATATTTTACTGCGGTTCCAGTTTTTCCTGCTACTTCATAACCTTGCACATCCGCAAAATTTGCTGTGCCCTCGATTTGACTAACTACTTTTCGTAACATTAAATTTATTTGATTGCTTGTTTTTTTTGAAACAATCTGTTCTCTTTCTTCTAAGGAAATTTTATTTTTTTGAACAAGAGATGGATGAATTTTATACCCGCCGTTACCAATTATAGCATATGCCCTGGCCAACTGAAGAGGAGTGGTTGTAATTCCATGTCCATATGAAGTGGTAGCAAGTTTGCATTTTCCCCAATTAAAAGAAAGCGGAGTTCCAATTTCTTGTAAATCAAAATTAATTGTATCTAAAAGCTCTAGAGAATTCAAAAAAGCTTTATATTTTTTAATACCTAACTTTTGAGCTATCCTAACCGCTCCAATGTTAGATGACCGAATTAATATTTGTTCTGTGTTTAAATTTTTAGGTAATTCATCATGTTCACTGATAGTATATTTGTCACAAGTTAAATTTCTTTCCAAATTATTAAATTCTGTTTTTGGCTTTATCAATTTATTTTCCAAGCCCGCTGCTATAGTAAAGGTTTTAAAGACAGAACCTAATTCATAAACTCCATGAGTAATTTTATTTGTAAAAATTTCTGAATCAATTGAGTTTCTTTGGTTTAAGTCGTAGTCAGGCAACGAGATTAAAGATAATACTTCTCCATTTTCCACATTCATTAAAACTGCGGCACTTCCTATCGTGTTAAAATCTAATGCCGCTTTTATTAATTCTTCTCTGATTAAGTATTGCAAATTTGCATCTAATGTTAGCCTTAAAGGAGTCATCTTTTTTTTATTATTCAGATCTCTTTCAAAATATTTTTCTATTCCCGAAATTCCTTCATTGATGTCATCTGTCTGACCGAGAATATGGCTAAAAAGGTTTTTTTGAGGGTAAATTCTAGATGATTTTTTTTTAAACTCAAAAGCTTTATTTCCTATTAACCACAGTTGATCTTTTTCCTGAGGCGTCAGCCTTTTTTGTAACCAAAAAAATTCATCATTACTTAGTTTTTGTTTTATTTTACTTAAATTAAAATCTGGACGTAATAATTTTAAATTAATTAGTAAATTTTTTTTTTCTTTGTTTTTAAGTAATTGAGGTCTTATTCCTACATCATATAAATAAACATTTGTTGCTAGAACCGAACCATTTCTATCAACAATGTTTCTTCTTTTTTTTAATAAGTCTTTTTTTATATTCTCGCTATAAAAACTTCTTTCTGAATACAAGGATAAATATACAACTTTAATTCCACAAATAAACAACAGACTAAAAAAAATAAAAGATAAAAATGTAATTCTGCTCAATGAAATTTTTATGCTATTAAAACTGAGATTGCTATCTAGAATTTCAGACTCATTATAATCATTAAAATAAAAACTTTTTTTTTTAATAGGCTTCTTTTTCATTAAAAATTATCTTCCTGGCACTATAGGCATGCCAAGAATAAGTTTTACTACTTGGACCACACTCCACTTTCCTACTTTTTGTAAAGTAAAAATTTCCTTTGGAGAATCATATAAATTTTTTAATTCAAATTTTTTTACTTCTATTTGTTTTGCTACATGAGTTTTTATTTCGCTCGGTATTTTTTCTGGTTGATTGTATAATTCTTGAAGTTTTAAAATTTCAGTTTTCTTTTTTTTTATTTTTTTTGCAACTTTTAATTTCACTCTATTTGTAAGAGTTTTTTTATTTTTCTTATTAGCGTTTCCTATAGCTATTTTATTTACTTCAGTTATGTTCTCTGAATTATAATTTAAATTTTTTATTTGAGATCTCTTATAAGATATTAGTTCTGTTCCTAAATATTCTTTTGCTAATCTGGAGATATTTTCAGGAGATGTTATTACTTCATTATCCAAAATTGCTTCGTTGAGGTTATATTCTATTTTATTTATTGATGTTTCCAAATTATTGATTGCCCTTTGAAGATTTCTTGTCTCGTTTTTAACAGCTGATACAAGCAACAATCCACTTACAAATACAATTGTCGTTAAGGTATATTTTTTTACAGAATTGTAAGGTTTTTTTTTAGGTACAGTATTTGCCCACCTATAGTGATCTAATTGATTTATTTCTTCATCATATTTTAAACCTGCGTTTGGAAGAGAATTAATCCATTTTTCTTTATTAATCATATCGTGCCACTTTCTATTTCGAAATAATTTATGAATTTACTTTTAAATTCTTTGGGATAAAAAAAGGAGTTCTTATTTCTTACAGCATATCTAAGTTTTGCAGAACGTGATCGAATATTATCTTTAATTTCATCTGAATGAGGAGAAAGAGGTTTTTTTGAAACTAATCCAAATAATTCATTTTTAACTTGCGGCGGTAAATACCGTGATGGATTCTTTTTTAAATTTGAATATAGTGAAAAAAAATTTTTAACTATCTTATCTTCTAAGGAATGAAAACTCACAACAATTATAATTCCTCCATTTGAAAGAAGTTTTGCCGCTTCTATTAAGCCTAATATTAATTCTGTTAACTCTTTATTTACAAAGATTCTGATAGCTTGAAAAGTTTTAGTTGCAGGATTTTTTTTGTGCTTATTATAATTTTTTTTTGCTTCATTTATTATTTGGGTCAACTCTTGTGAATTTTTAATTGGCTTTTTTTTTCTATATTTGTCAATTTTATTAGCTATTATTTTTCCATCTTTTTCTTCACCTAAAATTTTTATTATTTTTGCTAAAGATTCTTTATCTAGAGTGTTAATCACATCATAAGCAGAATATTCGTTTATTCCCATCTCCATGTTTAAAAAATTTTCTGATTTAAAAGAAAATCCTCGTTTTTTGTCAGAAAGTTGAAATGATGATAACCCTAAATCAAATATTATAGCTCTTGGATTTGTTTTTTTTTCAATAATCTTGTTTAAATTGCTGAATTTTTCTTGGAAAAAATTAAATCTTTTTGGAAATTTTTTTTGTAGCTCGGTTGCGTATTTTTGAGTTAATTTATCTCTATCAATAGCAACAACTTTAGTATCAGGAAATTTTAATATTGCTTGAGAATATCCGCCTCCACCGAAAGTACAGTCAATAAACGTGCCACCATGTTGAGGGGATATAATGCTTAATACTTGATTGAGCATCACCGGATAATGTTTTTCCTTTTCCAGTGACATGGTGGCATTCATAAATTTCTCTCTTGTCTTCCATTTAATTTTTTTGTCTTCGTAAAAAAGCGGGTATTTCAAAATCTTCCTCCATGTTGGATTCTTCGAACATTTCTGGTTCTTTTGTTTTTTCTTCCTTTTCTACATTAGATTCTTCAAATATTTTAACTTCGCTGCCCTCTTGCTCTATATCATTTGATAAATTTTTTTCTAATTCATTAGAAAAAAGTTCTGGAGTTTCCAATTCAATGCTATCTACTTCAAAAGTTGGGATATTTTCATCTGATTTATGTTCAATATCCTCTTGTGTGTTTTCTAAATTTTGAAGATAAGCTGCATTTTCTATAGAAATATTTTTCAACTCACTGTCATTTTTGGATTCCTCAATTTCTTGGTGAGTTAAATTTTCCTGAAAAACTTCTTGCTTTTGAATAGGTTCATTCTGCTGAACAACATTATCTATATTCAATGCAGTTGCGCCATCAGTTGCTTGTATTGCAGCTTGATTTGTTTCTAAATGACTTAAAACATTCTCACTATAACCAGCATTCCTATTTTGTAGCCTGTGAACCATGCTTATAACTGGTTTTGATTGTGGAGATTGATTGTCTAACGAGGTTGCAACAATAGATACGCGAATTTTTCCAGTTAAAGTTTCATCCTCAATAGAACCAAATATTAATTCTGCTTCAGGATCTACTTCTGCTCTAATTTTATTTGTGACTTCATCTACCTCAAACATAGTAAGATCATTGCCGCCAGTAATATTCACTAAAAGTCCTTTTGCACCTTTTAAAGAATATTCATCAATTAAAGGATTGTTAAGTGCAGCACTTGTAGCTTCTTGAGCTCTCTTTTCTCCTTCAGCTTCACCCGTCCCCATCATAGCTTTACCCATTCCTTTCATGATGGTTTCAACATCAGCAAAATCCAAATTTACCAAACCGGGTCTTACCATTAAATCTGTTACACTTTGAACACCAGATTTTAAAACATCATTCGATAGACCAAAAGAATCTTTGAAAGTTGTTTTCTCATTAATAATTTTAAATAAGTTTTGATTTGGAACAACAATGTTTGTGTCTAAATGTTTTTTCAATTCTTCTAATCCTTGAAGAGCAATTCTCATTTTTTTTGGTCCTTCGTAAGAAAAAGGAAGTGTGACAACACCAACTGTAAGTACATTTAATTCTTTTGCTGCTCTAGCAATCACGTGGGCAGCGCCAGTTCCTGTGCCACCACCCATGCCGGCAGTTATAAAAACCATATTACTACCTTTGATATAGTCAACAATATCGTTTAGAGATTCTTCTGCTGCAGCTTGACCAATTTCATGTTTTGCGCCAGCCCCTAAACCTTTTGTTAAATTTGTTCCTAATTGAATCTTGGATTCAGCCTTGTTATTTTTTAAATCTTGCGCATCAGTATTTATTGCAACAAATTCTACTCCTTGCATCCCTGCGTCGATCATACCGTTAAGAGCATTTCCTCCAGCTCCCCCCACTCCTAAGACTAAAATTCTTGGTTTTAATTCTCTTAATTCTGGACCTTTAATATTAATTGTCATTTCCCCTCCTTTTTAAATTGTGTTTCCCATTTTAAAGACGCTCTATTCAAATTAGCTTTTTTCCTAGCTTGCACTTTGAATTTTTCAAAGAGTTTTGGTTCCCAAATTTGAAAAGTAGTTCC
>Ga0066836_10000235_pt1 | contig 24630 bp, 18 predicted proteins | sample ETNtaG_18_FD_71568 | JGI IMG/M metagenome (GOLD analysis project Ga0066836, IMG submission 71568) | Marine microbial and viral communities from oxygen minimum zone, Eastern Pacific Ocean - ETNP201302SV91 | ecosystem: Environmental > Aquatic > Marine > Oceanic | place: Pacific Ocean: Eastern... | reverse complement strand
GAAGGATTAATGAAAAACATTGTAAAAATATTGCTTTTTATGGGAACCATATTTACCCAAACGGTTGGTGATGATATTGCCTATCGCCTTGTTTCGCAATCACTGGGTGGTTCTATACCCGACTCGTTTGTTCGAGAAGCCTTTACTCATGACAAGCTTATGGTTCATAAAAAAATACCAGAACGGTTTGCGCGGCCATATGAAAAAAAACCCTGGACAGAATACCGGAAAATTTTTGTGAAAGAATCAAGAATCTCTGCAGGTGCCAGGTTTTATTTTGAAAATGAAGATCTAATTATGTCAGTCTCAAAAACCTATGGCGTGGATCCATTTATTGTTGTAACAATTGCGGGAATTGAAAGCAATTATGGTGTACACCACTCTCAATTTTCAGTGTTTAATTCTTTATACACCCAGATCCACGAGATGCCTAAACGATCAAAGTGGGCAACAAAAGAATTGGCGGAATTTCTAAAATACTGTTTTAATGATGGCCTTGACCCCCAGGAGATAGGTGGATCTTATGCTGGCGCTTTTGGTTTTGGACAGTTTATCCCCTCTAGCTTTACCCATTATTCGGTTGATTTTAACAAAAATGGAGTTCGAGAACCATATAATTGGGCAGATGTATTGGGTAGTATTGCAAACTACCTAAGAATGAACGGCTATGGCGTTAATAGTAATAATTATAAAAAAGGTGGTGATATTTATAAATCAATTTATGCATATAACCATGCAGATAATTATGTAATGGCGGTGCTTGAGCTTACAGAAAAAATACGCGCAAGAGTTCTCCGAAAATAAGAAACCCTACAAAACTACTTGTAGGGTAATTGTTTTTCCATTTCTTTCTAAGGTCAGCGGAACGCCCATCCCACTTTTAAGTTCACTGAGCCGATCCATATATTCATAAATGTTTTTTATTGTTTTATCATTGATGGATTTTATCACATCGCCCTTTTTAACTCCCGCTTCTGCGGCAGGACCCTCTAAGTTAGAAATACCAGCCACTTCTACTCCCTCTTTTTCACTACCATAAGATGGCATTATCCCAAGAGTAACTTTAAAACTTTTTGGGGCTCCCATTTGTCCGGTTTTTGGGCCCGATTCCGAAAAAACCAATCTTTCGTTACTCCGCGCTAGGTGAACTACAATATCATATATTAGATCTACAAGGTTTTTTGTGCCGGGTAGGTTTATAAGTTTCCAGGTGTCTTTTGGCGTGTGATATTCATCATGAAAACCAGTAAAGAAAAATAAGACAGGGATATCGTTGGCATAAAAAACTGCGTGGTCGCTTGGCCCAAAACCGGGATTATTCATTATCAATTTGAATGGACGATTTATTTTTAGACTATCAATTAATCTGGAAAACGATGGAGATGTTCCAACGCCACCCACTGTAGCTGTAGAGTCTTTCATCCGACCAATCATATCCATATTAACCATACTGGTAATTTTGCCTAGGTCAACCTCAGAACTTTCAATAAACTTTTTGGACCCCAACAAACCTTTTTCTTCAGCATCAAATGCAATAAATAAGATACTTCTTTTTAGCTTGTTTTTCTTTGCAGCCAACTTCTGTGCCAATTCTAACAGGCCAGCTATTCCTGATGCATTATCATTTGCACCGGGGTGTGTTTCTTCTGAATTGGGCTCTCTAGAACCAGAGCCAACTCCGCCTTTTCCAAGATGATCAAAATGTGCTCCAATAACAATATATTCATCTCTATATTTTCTATTTCCACTTCGGATAGTGGCGATGACGTTTGCAGCTCTTGTTGTTGTGGGGTTGATATTTATGTGTGAAGCAATAACCACATTATTAATTTCGAAACTTAGGGGCTGAAGAGTTTTGTTCATTTTTTCTTGTATTTTTTTTCGAGACCACCCCAAATTTTTAAAAAACTTATCAGCCCTACTGTTCGATAGGTGAATTGCTGGAATACCAACATTGTTGTACTCGGCAGCATATTTTAGGGGGTATAGCTCCTCATCTTCGATTTGGGATATAAAAACAACACCTATGGCACCCGCATCTCTTGCCACCAGCATTTTTTTATGCAATGAAGAGTGGGAAGAATAGAGAGAGTGTTGGTTGTTTCGTTCTGGGCTGTGCCGCATGACCACAACCCACTTACCAGCAACATCGAGTTTAGAATAATCATTCCACTCTAAATTATCATCTGAAATATTGAATCCATATCCAGCAAAAACCACCTCCCCAGTGACAAACCCACTTGCTGAAAAAGACAATGGTATATAGTCCTTGCCTGCAAACAAAGAATCATTGTTAATCATTAAGAGATTTTCACCATCAAGTTCAATGCCGGTCTTTATATCAAAAGGTTGAACAAATGATTCCCTATTACCCGGTTTAAGCCCATACGATTTAAAGTTTTTAACCAAATAAGAAACCACATCTTTAGACCCACGAGAACCGGGGATACGCCCCTCTCTGTTTGGATGAGACAAATAACGAATATGATCCATAAGATCTTCTTCTGTTATTTCTGAAGAAGGCCCCGTACTGCGCTTTATAATTAGAAAAAACCCAATGATAAATAGAAAAAGGAAGACATAAATAGATTGTTTATCTTGGTTCATGATCACTTAAAATTTATGCCAATAAATTAGTAACTAAAATCTTAGATTTAAATTCTAACAGTATTAATGTTAACACAATGTTAGATGATATGAATGGAAAATCAACAGTAAGTACTTAATTTGTTTTATGTCAAACAGTGTAAAAATAAAAACAAAGCCAACATATATTCCAGAAAGGTCTGATGAATCAAAGCCGGTATATTTTTTTTCTTATCATATTACAATTATAAATAAAGGGGAAGAACCCATTAAGCTATTAAGTCGTTATTGGCATATCACGGATGGGCGGGGAAACACAGAAGATATTCACGGACCCGGGGTAATTGGACAAACACCAATCATTTTACCGGGGCGGTCATTTGAGTATACAAGCTTTTGTCCACTACCAACACCAATAGGTTTTATGGAGGGTAATTATAGAATGAAAAAACAATCTGGAAAAGAATTTGAAGCTACAATAGATCGTTTCCGATTGATTGTTCCGGGGTTTATGAATTAAAAGATTGCAGTTGGGGGCATTGTATTTAAATAGGTACCAAATAATTATACTTTAATATTGATCCAAAGACTGGGGAGTTATAAGTGGTAAAGAAAAAAATAAAAGATATTAGAACAAAAATTATTGCCACAGTTGGACCAAGCTGTTCTACATCAAAAAGACTTCAGAAATTGGTTGATGCGGGTGTTTCTTGTTTTCGAGTAAACCTGTCCCATGGAACGATAGAAGAAAAAATAAATTTTTTTGATTTAATAAAAAGCATAAGACTTTCAACGGGACACCGCCCAGCAATTTTAGCAGATTTAGCTGGACCAAAGATACGAGTAAATAAACTTGATAAACCTTTAAAAATAAAGCAAGGTGAGACTGTACAAATAAGCAATGAAATGATCGGAGATAAGGTTATCCCCGTTTCTAAAAATATCAAATTTCAAAAGGTAAATAAAGGTGCAAAAATTTTGATAGATGATGGAAAAGTTAGTTTAGAAGTAATCAATCACATATCAGATACTATATTAACCTGCGTTGCTACCGAAGATGGAATGATTGAAAGTAAAAAAGGGGTTAACTTCCCAGGCATTGGACTAGACCTGCCTATTTTGACTGATCAGGATTTAGAAGATTTAAGATTATCTTTAGAAAAAGGAGCAGATTGGATTGCATTATCATTTGTTCGACGGCCATCAGACTACAAGTTTATACAAAAAATAGTGGAGCAAATGGGTTACACAATCCCCATTATGGCAAAAATAGAACAGTGGGAAGCAGTAGAGAACTTGGGTGAAATAATAGAAAAATTTGATGCGGTGATGGTAGCGCGTGGAGATTTAGGAGTTGAGATGCCTTTAGAGAAAGTGCCCCTGATTCAAAATGAGGTTGTTAGAGCGGCAAGATTACTTGGGAAGCCAGTTGTAATTGCGACCCAAATTTTAGACTCGATGACTAAGCGCCCTATTCCGACAAGAGCGGAAGTCAGTGATATTGCCAACTCTATTTTGGATGGCGCTGACGCCTTAATGGTCACAGGCGAGACAGCGGTGGGAAAACACCCAAAGAAAGTGATAGGGGTATTAAAAAAGGTGATTAAAGAAACGGAGGCCTTTGTTGGCAAACAAAACCAATATGATTTTAAAGATGAAAGCCAATTAGATACTTCTCAGGCTATTAGTAATGCAGCATGTTCCGTGGCTCGTGTTCAAAGGATAAATATATTGGTCACTATGACACACACTGGGAGCACAGCTCGGATGACATCTCGATATCGACCCACTGCAAAAATAATTGCAATGACACCATTCAAAAAAACATGCAGACAATTATTAATTGTTTGGGGCGTGCATCCCATTTTAGTTCAAGAATATTTTTCTTCTGATGAAATTCCTGATATTGTTGATAATGAGATTTCAAATTATGGATTGCTTGAGAAAGGAGAGAAATATGTAATTACTGGTGGTGTTCCTGTGGGTGTGCCAGGGACAACAAATTATTTATCAGTGTTGAGAAAAAATTAAAATTTCTTTTCATCTACAATCTTACCAAGATTCGCACATATATATTTAGTCCCCCTTCTATCCGGAGGATGAGTTTCTTCGCATTCATCTGTGCAAATAAAATACACTTCTTCTAATTTTTTCTGCCCTTTTTTATTGTAATAGCTCCAGGTACCGACTTGAAAACCATTATAGTAGTTTCCTTCATATTTTTTTTCTCCACTTCTATAATATCCTATCCAGCCCCCATCAGACTTCCCCTTTTTGTAGGAACCTACAAATTTTTTCTTTTTATCTTTATAATATCCGGTCCACACGCCGGATTTCCACCCATTTTTTAATGTTCCTTCTTCCATTTTTTCGCCGGAGCGGTATAGTCTAAACCCGGGGCCACTGTATACCTTCTGGTTTTTAAAAAACAGATTACTATAGTTGTCACCAGTTATAAATCTTCCACTTCGTTCATACAAAACATCTTCGATGTTTACCGGAGTACCCGATGAGCAACCAGCCAAAATTAATAAAGTAATAAATGATAATATTTTCATTAAAAACTCTCTTGATTTATTTAAATCTAACATGAATACTTTAGACACACAAAAAAAGAGATCTATGGGTTTAGTGCTCAAGTTTAGTAGTAGGAATTGTTAGATAGGCTGGACATCCACTGGTGAAAGAACGCGTGTTATTCAATAATTATTTCATCTACAAAAACCCAAGTTTTTCCACCTGCCCCAGAATGCCACTCAGGACATTTTTTTAGATTAATGCCCTTTAGTTTTACATACCTTGCGGAAACGCCTATTGGATTAATTTCGAATAATTGTCGATTTGGATTATTGTTTGGAGTCCTGTTTTCTATTTTAATATTCCTATTATTGTCAAATATAGTTTTATCATCAGAAAAGCTAACCTGGATAGCAGAAGGAAGAAAAATCCAAGATTTCTGTGACTCAAGAAAACTAACAGATATTTTATTTATTATTACACTGTTTTCAAGATCAACAACAACCTCAACATCTTTTTCTTGCCAACCCTGCCAGTAACCATCGTTGTATGCCGTTGTTCCCGTCATTCCATCGACAAGAGTAAGGTTTCCAGAACCAGGATACCGATCACTATGAAGCGTTTTATAAAGAACACTTTTCCCCATTGCTTTGCTAAAGTACACTGTTTTTTCTGACACTGGTCCAAATTCATTTTCGTTCATAAACATAGCGGCTTTAATGGTGGTTTTGTTTTCTATGTTAATAGGTTTTGAATAAATATTAGAGGTTTTTTTAGGAATAGTTCCATCTGTAGTAAACAATATGTTTTCTCCCGGTTTTTCAGATGTAATATTTATTTTATAGTTTTTATTTTTTTCATTGTAGTCAGGATTAATTGATACCGCAAAAGTCCCCGGCGAATGTGACCAGTTTAATATATCAAACCGACCGATAAGAGATGGCAACCGAGCGTAGAAATCTTCATAAGAATATCTACCGGGTCCAGACCATAGAACCTCAGAAAGAGCTGTCATTCTTGGTAAGACTCGTTGTTGGGCTCTTTGCGGTGTTTGGACATATTCTGTCCAGAGGTTTCCCTGTGCGCCTAAAACTAATTTTTTTTGATCTTCCGTTAGCTCTTTTGGTGTTGGATTAAATGAATAAACTTTTTTTAAAGTAATTAAGCCTCCAAAAGCTTCAGGAGAATTCTCGGGACTAGCTTGATAATAATCAAAATAACAGTGCGAGGTTGGACACATAATCACCTCATGCCCGGCCTTAGCCGACTGTACGCCACCCTGCATTCCTCTCCAGCTCATCACGGTTGCTGTTTTTGCCAGACCCCCCTCTAATATTTCATCCCAACCAACGAGCTTTTTATTTTTAGATAGAATAAACTTCTCGATTCTTTTAATAAACCAACTCTGTAGCTCATGTTCGTCTTTTAAGTTTTCCTGTTTAATACGCCGCTGACATTTACCACATTTTCTCCAGTTTGATTTATCTGCTTCATCTCCGCCAATATGCAAGTATGGAGCCGGGAACAGTTCCGAAACTTCTTCTAAAACATTTTCTAAAAAATCAAAGACATTATTGTTTCCCGCACAAAAAATATCAACATTTGGCCAATAGGAACCAGGATTTACAGGTAGAAATTCTCCTTTGCATGATAGCTCAGGGTATGCAGCAAACACTTCAGATGTATGACCGGGCATTTCAATTTCTGGAATGACCATAATGTTTCTTTTTGCTGCATAATTCACAACTTCTCGAATTTCATCTTGAGTATAGTAACCACCATAAGTTGGGGTTTCATTTTCTTTTGGTGGAGATTGTTCTTTCCATGGGTCACTTGTTCTATCAATTCGCCATGCCGACTTTTCTGTTAGTAGGGGGTACTTTTTTATTTCTATTCGCCAACCATTATCATCTGTAAGGTGCCAATGGAACACATTCATTTTATGAAGCGCAATCATGTCTATATAGGTTTTAATAAACTCAATATCAAAGAAATGTCTTGAAACATCAAGGTGCATACCACGGTATTTAAACTTTGGGTGGTCTTCAATAGTACATTCTGGGATTGTGATGTTTTCTGGTAATAGCCCTGATTCTAGTTTTATATCGCATAGCTGACGGAATGTTTGAAAACCATAAAAAAGTCCCCCTGGTGTCGATGCCTCTAACACAATCGATTTATTATATATTTTAAGATGATATCCTTCACTTGGGATGTTAATGTTTTCATTTAAAGCAACAACTATATTGTTTTCACGATACCCGTTAAATCGTTCTATCTTTAATATATCAATAGGTTTTAATAAGTCTTGAAAAAACTGCGCAACAACCTGTTCTTCTTTCGAATTATTTTTGGTGAATATTTTATCGATTGAACCAAGGTCTAGGCTACCCTGTCCCATAATAACAGAATTAGGTTGGGGGATAATATTAATTGATGAATTCATTTTTTTATCATTATTACAAGAAGCAAAAAATAAGAATAAAACAATAGAGAAAAGTGATAGAAGTCTATTGTTTTGGCTTTTCAAAAAAATATTACAGGAGGTTTCTTTTTTGAATGGCTATAAGCGAAATAAATTCATAAATAATATTTGCCGCTAATAAAGAGGTTATTTGTGTAGGATCATATCCAGGCATTACTTCTACCATATCAAACCCGACAAAATTAATATCTTTTAAACCTCGAACAAAAGAGATTGCCTCATATCCAGTAAAACCTCCCGCTTCCGGCGTACCTGTGCCAGGGGCAAACGCTGGATCTATAAAATCTATATCAAATGTTAAGTATGTGGGGCTGCCCCCAACTCTTTCTTTCACTAATTTGATTGCTTTTTTTATTCCAATATGATGTAATTCCGGTCCGGTAATTGCTAACAGACCGGCGTCCTTTGACATAGCAGAATCTTTTTTATCGTATAAAGACCCCCTTAGTCCAATTTGACTGGAGCAGGAAGGGTTAATTAATTTTTCTTCTAAAGCTCTTCTAAAGGGTGTGCCATGAGTATCCTTATTTTCAAAGTATCCATGCCACAGGTCACTGTGGGCATCAAAGTGAATTAGGGCGACGGGGCCGAATTTGTTTTTAATAGCACGAAGTAATGGTAGAGAAATAGAATGATCACCACCCATAAAAATTGGTGTTGCTTTTGATTTAAAAATATTATTGGCACCTTTTTCAATTAAGGTGTGTGATTCAGGTAGATAGCCTGGCACAATTGGAAGATCACCAAAATCTACACCATTACAAAAATTAAATATTTCAATGTTTTGTGCTGGATTATAAGGACGAAGCAGCAGAGAGTTGTCTCTTATACCAGAGGGGCCAAATCGAGCGCCAACACGAAACGTAGCACCGGTATCAAAGGGCACACCTGCAAGCAAAAAATCAACACCATTCAAATTGGTTACATGTGGTAACCGCATGAATGTTCGAATTCCTTCAAACCTTGGATAATCCATCGCATTTAAAGGTTCATATTTCTTTTTCATATAGTTTCCATTTAATCTGTTTTGTTTCCAAAACAGTGCACAACTAATATTTGGGAGATAATCCCCAAGAATAATAAAATCCACCAAGGAACACCAAAACTTGCAGGGATAGTTCCCAATAAAAGTGCTGCTATACCAGCGGAAATAGCATAAGGCATTTGCGTCCAGACATGATCCATTAGATCACACCCTGACGCCATGGATGTTAAAATGGTTGTGTCAGATATTGGAGAACAGTGGTCCGCCCACACGGCGCCTGTTAGTACACACGCTATTGAGGAATATAAAATATGATAATTTTCTGGCGTTGCTATAGAGTGGTTGTTCATAACAGCCCAGGCTAGAGGAATTACCAGAGGCATTAGTATAGCCATAACGCCCCAGCTTGATCCAGTACCAAATGCGGTTGCTGCGGCAACTAAAAAAACGATAGGTGGTAGCGCGGATGCTGGAATTGAATTACCAAGTGAAGACACAATATAATCCGCAGTATGAAGGTCTTTTGAAACATCAGCCAGAGCCCACGCTAATATTAGCACCAGCATGCCCATTAACATGAACTTTACGCCACTAAACCAAGCATTTAATGTCTCATTTAAATTTAGAATTCCTTGGCCAATTGATAGGCCCGCTGCTACTAGCGCGCTTAGTAAGGTTGAGTGCATTAATGCCCCAAATGTATCAGAGCTACCCAGAATATCTTTTAAAGAATCGCCCTCACCAGAAGTAAAGACAAAATAGAACATAGATACAATCAACACAACAATTGGGACAATAGCATTAAAGGCTCTTTCTGGAATATTGTTTTTTACAAACAATTCCTCTTCATTTAGGCTGGAATCTTTTCCAATGGTTTTTTTATCATTCTTGGTTTGTTTTCCAAGCCGAGCGTTTTTTTCTGCGACAAACATTGGTCCAAAATCTTTCCCAGTAGAAACGACAACTCCAACCATTGCAATTGCTAGAAAAGGGTAAAAGCTATAGGGGATTGAATGTATGAAAAGCATATACGCAGACTCGTTTAGTCCGGGTAAAGTAGGAAGCGCATCAGCAATTATACCAATTTGAAAACCAATCCAGGTTGTGATTACTGCTATGGTAGCAACGGGGGCAGATGTTGAATCAACTATATATGCTAGTTTTTGCCTAGAAATTTTTAGCTTATCACAAAGTAGCCGAGATGTGTTACCAACAATAAGTGTGTTTGAATAATCATCAAAAAAAACGACAAGTCCAAAAAGCCAAATTGCAATTTGGCCCTTTCTTGGGGTGTCAGCCTTTTTGATCAAGTGTTTTATGATTCCATGCATTCCTCCATTTCTGTAAACAATACCGACCATTCCACCAAGCATTAAAGTAAATAACGTTAAAATCGCATGGTCTCTATCAATCACAGTATTTAATATATAAACATGAAAGGAACTGAGAAGGGCTGAAATGATTTTGCCAATGTTAAAACCATTAAGAGACCATACCCCAAACCAGATAGCAGCAAATAAGGAAGGAACAACAGACCTTGAGATGAAAGCGAGTATAATTGCAACAAGTGGAGGAAGTATAGATATCCACCCCGGCATAGAGCTTTTTCGAAACTGAAAAATTGGTAGAGAGCCATTAGACAAGGTTATAATCTGTGTTCCACCTTGAAGAATTTTAATTTTTTTAAAAACAATACTTTCACTACTTTTTTCTGTTGGTGAAATAGTTTGTTTACCGATCGTTAAAGTATATTTATCTGAAGTTTTAAATTGCCCCTTAAATTGAAGATCAAAGGGTACACCTTTTAATATTATTTTTGGATCATCAACAGATACTGTTTGTCCTGAAGCGCTAGAAAAAAGACAAGTGAAGATTAAGAGCATTTTAAAATTTTTCATAATATTTCCAATAAACTATTTTAAATAGACAAGTTTTTTCACTGTGTTTTCTCCATTGGATTCAATGGAGAAAAAATAAAGACCAGAGGGCAAGCTATACCCTGATTGTGACTTTCCATCCCAATTAAAATGATAGGTTCCGGAGGTTTGATTATTATTGTAGACATATCTAATTTTTTTTCCAGATGAATTAAATATTGAAATATTGACTTGTCCTTTTTCTTTTATATTATATCTTATGGTTGTTGATGAGTTAAATGGATTAGGGAATACAGACTCAATTATAATTTTTCTTGCGTTAATATGATCGGCATCAAATTTTTCTGATGAAATAGAAGAGAACGTGGGGGTAAAGCGAATTGCATCAAAGACAACATTTAATCCTGTTGAAGAAGGGTTAACAACGTCTCGCAGGATTATACTACAATTTGAACCCGATGGTAATTCAGCGGTTGTAAAAACTGTAAAATTATCCGGATTGGACCTTTGGTTTACAACAAAATCTGTTTGAAGGCTTGTGCCATCTTCATTTTTAATATAGAGTTCATAGATTGCTTCTGTAGCAGCGTCAACTCCGTTTGGAATAAAAATTTCAATATTATACTCACCAGCATTTTCAAGGTATGGCACCCAAATCGCATAATGCCGGCTATCAGAAAAATTATTTACTGAAGGCGCAACCCAACAATCATTATTAAACCCAGAGTTTAAATAGGTCCATTCAGGACCTTGAAATCTTTGAAAACCATTGTCACCATCATCAACAGATAAATCTGAAACCCATAGCCACTCACTGCGATTATTCCGAAACTCTTCTATAGGGTCAGCATTATTATGCCACCACCCAAAAGGATCTACTGTATATGGTTCATTGGAGTCAAAAAACCAATGATCTTTACGAACTTCAAAATGTAAATGAGCATTGATTGCGCAACCCGTATTACCGTTAAACCCAAGAGTATCTCCGGTTGTAACATTATCCCCAACAGAAACAGTTAATGGGTCTGCCATATGTAAGTAGACTGTATAGTAGCTGTTGCCATGGGCAATGATAATTGTTCCCTGATCACCATTGGGCGTAATTCCACCGGGGCAAGGATCAGCGGGGGGTGAGAAAGATGCCCACAAAACATATCCATCAGCAGGAGCTAAAATAGGATTATAAAAAGGCATATAATAATCTACTCCAGCGTGTCCATCGTAGCAGGACAACCCAGATAAACAATCTGGGTATAAGAGGTTTTCAGTAAACTCCATGCCGTCAAATCGTAAAAATAAATCGTCAATTTGGTTTGTTTGTGGGTAATGATGGTCGATGTTGTGGGATACGGAATATTGTTCAAAACTTGGTGGGGTATAAGGTCGTATCTCTAAAAATGGTTCTTGAGATAAAAGACAGGAACACAACAGGATAGGGGCAAAATTTTTATATGATCTATTGGATACTTTTTTCATAGTGCTCTAACTTCTGTTTGAATATACTATTATCAACTTCAGCAATTGAAGATTATTAAAGGATTTTATAATGAAAACCAGATTTTCAAATATACTGTTTTATTTCAGCTTGAGCATAACACACGTTTTAGCTACAGAAACAGATAGCTCTTTTGTTTTACAGTGGCAAGATAGTACCTGGGGAGAAGGTGGACTGTTTCCCGCTGGACCAGCGTGGAATATGGTGGGACCATATGACTTTGACAATGATGGATTTGGTGATTTTGTGGTATCCAGTTCCTACGCTGGGCAATTTTGCAATGGTGTCTATCACTATGAGGCGGTAAGCAACGATTCAATAGCTGTCCGTTGGGTGTATACGTTTTACGATTTAAGTTGTGATTACGATGCATATTCTAGTGTTGCGGTTGGTGATATAGATGGAGATAACAATCTGGAAATTTTATCATTAGTTGACACTAGTCCAGGTGTATCCGGGCAGAGCGGATTGCAAATATTTGAATGGAACCCTGACTCGATGTCTTTTTTATCCAACCCAACATACAAATGGGACATGGGTTTAGATAGCATTTGGGAAGCGGGGCAAATATTTGTTGAAGATATTGATGGTGATAACAAAGAAGAGATTATTACATCTGTAATGAATGGCCCCTGGGAGGAGCACACAACTGGAGGCAGCAGTAGGTTAATGATATTTGAGCTAGATACCATCATAAATGATTCAGCTATATTTAATATAGAATTTGAAGATAATTCTTGGACAAATTGGAGTGGTTATAATCTTTCAATAGGGGACCTTGATGGTGATGGACTAAAAGAAATCTATACCGTTGCATTTGAATACTATCATATAATTGTATATGAAAACGTGGCAGAAAACCAATATGAATATCAAACAGATTTTTATGCGAGTTCAGAATTTTATGAAAGAGGAAATCAGGGAGTTCTTGTTCATGATATCAACGGTGATGGTTCTAGTGAGCTCTTCGTACTAACATCTGGGACAAATACGTTAACAGGTACACTCTTAGCGCCGGGTAAGTTCTATGTCGCAGGAAACATAGATGATGTTAGCACCCTTTCTTTTGCTGATTTTAATTATTTTGCGAGCTATACTGGTGGATTGCGTCAAATAATAAATGGGGATGCTGATGGGGACGGAAACCCAAATCTTTATTTAGCCGGGCATTATGATGAATCGTTGTATGACTGGGAGTATATTGGGGGAGACCCCCTTTTAATTGAAAATTATAATGAGCACATTATTTTTATGGATGACACAACAGACAATTATACCCCTGGAAATGACCAAGGGAAAGTTCGAGTAGCGAAACTTTTTTCTGGCGATGTTGATAATGATAACAAAAACGACATCGTTTTTTCATCTGCCAGTTTTGCTCCAGATAAACCACACTTATTCATGATTGAACATGATGGAATACTTAATATACAAAACACAGAAAAAACAATCCCCAAGATGATTGATATTAATCAAAACTATCCAAACCCCTTTAACCCCGAAACTAGGTTTATATATACACTGAATGAATCAGGTGATGTATCCTTAAAGATATATGATATAAGGGGTAAGCTGGTATACACAGTGTTTGAAGGAAATAGAGAACCAGGAACCCATAGAGATAGGTGGATCAGTGTAGATTACAATAATCAACCCGTATCCAGCGGTGTTTATTTTTATAACCTTAGGTCGGGTGGAAAAAGCATCACTAAAAAAATGATCTTAAGCAAATAATTTTACTCAGGTTGTCCAGAAAGTTTTTTAGTATCCTACAGATAAGCATTTTTGGAAAAAACAATTAACAGCTTTATACATATAACCAGTATTTGTATTCTAATTATTTTATTTCAAATAAATTGTTCCAATTATGATAAAAAGAATGAAAATGTTTTTATAATTGCAACATATGATGATGTAAAGGATTGGGATCCGGCGACAGCATTTTCCCTAGAAATTTTGCCCATGTCTAATATGTATGAACCCCTTTTGTGGTATGACGCCAGGACTAAACCTGGAAAGTTTTTACCTGGGCTGGCAACCTCTTACTCAAAATCCAACAATGGGTTAACTTGGACATTTAATTTAAGAAAGGGAGTATCGTTCCATGACGGCACAAAGTTTAACGCTGAATCTGTAAAATTCGTTGTAGAACGAAATAAAAAACTTAATGGGGGCGCAAGCTATATATGGTCTGCTGTAGATCAAATAATAATAGATTCTCCACACCGTATCACATTTGTTCTTTCTTCACCAGTACCCTTTGATAAAATAGTAAGTTCACAATATGGTGCGTGGATTTATTCACCATCTATTTCCAGTGTTTCTAAAGAGTCCCTTCTTGCCGGGTATGGTGCCGGCACGGGTCCATATCAATTTAAAAAATGGGTTAAAAACAAATACATTTTATTAAAAAAATTTGACAAATATTGGAAAGGGTGGGAAAAAACAAATTATTACAATTCTATTCTAATTCAAACAGTATCTGAAGCTTCTACTCGACTACAATTGATTGATAGTGGTCTAGCGGACTACGCTATTTTAATACCCAGCCAATTATTAAAAACCTTAGACAACAACGCCAATGTAACAGTGTCTTATTTGCATTCTTGGACCAATGAGTTTTATTTATTAAACACCAAAAAGCACCCTACGGATAATATCTGGTTTCGAAGGGCGATAGCTTCTTCCTTAGATCGGAAAACACTTGTAAAACATATATATAAAAACACCGCAGATGAGGCAAGGGGTCTAATCCCTCAAAACATACCATTGTTCCAAGAGCCAGATAGCCTACTGAGGTTTGATTTAGATATGGCAAAACGGTATCTAAAAAAATCAAAAATAAATTTAACTAATTTAAAAACAGATTTTTCTTTTGTGTCTACATATGAAGAATATCGCTTAACAGCATTTATGTTATTAGATAATCTTAGAAAAATAGGAGTGAATCTCGATTTAAAACCCGGACTGTGGTCTACAAACTGGGACAAAGCCAAAAAATTAGAATCAGCGCCTAACATTATATCTATGGCTTGGTGGCCAACAGTTTCATCACCATCAGACTTATTTTTTGCATTGTACTATACGCAAACCCCCCCTCTTTTTAATCTCTCTTATTATAGCAATGTTGTTGTGGATTCTCTCACAAAGAAAGCATGGGAATTAGAATCTGTTGACCCTGAATCTTCTAGAAAAATATATAAAGAATTACAGGATATACTGATAAATGACTGTGTAGTTGTTCCTGCGGTGGATATTAAGATACCATCAGTACGTAGAAGCAACATAAAAGGGTTAAACAATAATCCCGCATATTCTACTATATTTGTTTATGACCTAAGTCGACGTTAATGTTCAAATATATTCTTCAGAGATTGGTTTTCATGATTTTAATAATGTTTATTGTAAGCAGTGTAGTTTTTTTTATTATTCGGTGGCTTCCGGGTGATCCGGTGTATTTGTGGGTGGGAGACCATCCAACCAAAGAACAGATAGAAAAAGCAAGGCAAAACCTAGGTTTTAATGAACCCGCCTATAAACAATATATGTCTTTTTTAAAAAATGTCGGCACATTGGATTTTGGTGTTTCACTACGAACAAGACAGCCTGTTATTATAGAATTGGCAAGCCGTTTTTCTGCCACCTTTGAACTTGTCCTATTTTCAATATTAATATCACTTATACTTGGTTTTCCAATGGGTCTATTATCTGCGTTGAAACCAAACGCATTATTTGATTATTTTGTAAGAGGCTTTGGTTATATTGGTCTATCAATACCTGTTTTTTGGCTTGGGATGATTTTACAATTAATTTTTTTTGGGATTTTACACTGGCTCCCTCTCCAGGGGCGATATTCGGGAATTGCTTCTTCAGATTCTCAATTGCTATACAATAGTGGCTTTCTATTGATTGACAGTTTTTTTTCTGCAGAGTGGAATCTGTTCTTTGATGGGTTAAAACACATAATGTTGCCCGCACTTACCATGTCTCTTGGTGTGTTGGGAATTATTTTACGCACGACTCGTTCTGCAATGATGGATACGATGAATGAGCCATTTTTTAAAACATTTGTTTCTTACGGTTTTGATGAGAATGAAATCATTAGAAAATCTGCGTACAAGAACACACTTATACCAGTATCCACCGTGGTAGGATTAAGTTTTGGCCTTATGCTTGGTGGAACCTTTCTTGTTGAGGCAATTTTTGATTGGCCAGGTTTAGGACAGTTTAGTGTTTTATCAATTCTGACAAGTGATTTTCCTGCCATTATAGGGGTCACGTTTCTTTATACAGCAACATATGTAACCATCAATTTTTCAATAGATATTTTTTATGCACTTATTGATCCTAGAATCCATAAGTAACATGAAAATATTTTTCCAGAATTTATTTATAAGAAAACTTGCTCTGTTGGCGTTTGTGTTTTTGTGTGTCTTGTTGTCTCTCTCAATTTTTATTCCATTTATATCGCCATATGAGCAAGATATATATGGTGCAGTTCATTTTGAATCAGCAGGACAACCACCATCATTATCACACTGGTTTGGTACGGATGCAGCTGGCAGAGATATGTTTACTATAACTATTCGTGCGGGATTCTATTCGTTAAAAGTAGCATTTGGAGTTGTCTTTTTTTCCGTTTTGATAGGGGCACCTATTGGAATGTATTCGGGAGTTGCCGGCAAGCACACTGATGAAATAATAATGAGGATCACAGATGGCTTTCTAGCATTTCCTCCGTTAATACTGCCGCTCGCTATTACCGCCGCACTTGGACCGTCATTAAACAATGTTATATTTGGGATAGCAGTTTCTTGGTTCCCGTGGTATGTTAGAATAGCGCGATCCAAGGCCTTAATTATTTCAACGTTGGATTATGTTTCCATATCAAGAAGCATGGGTGCCAATAAGTTCCATATCATTAAAACTCATATCTTACCAAACAGCTTTAGCCCAATTGCGACACAAGCTACTATTGATGCGGGTTATGCAATATTAACTGCGGCCGGACTTTCTTTTATAGGCCTAGGGGCACAACACCCAGATGTTGAGTGGGGTTTACTTATTACACAGTCACGTGCGCAATTTATAAACCACTGGTGGGAGGTTTTTTTCCCAGGAATTCTCATTCTATTAACAGTTGCGTCTTTCAATATTATCGGTGATGAAATGCGAAATACTACAACCGTAAAAAATTAAATAATGAGTGAGATACTCTATAAAATAAAGAACATGACTATTAGCTCGTGTTTAGAGAAAAACCCATCAATAATACTAGATAATATTAACCTAAACATTAAACAAGGAGAAAACCTTGGTCTTATTGGCGAAACAGGCAGTGGAAAAAGTATGCTTGCCTCTGCGTTAATAGACTTGTTGCCAAGGGGGTGCTTTGTTTCTGGTGGATCCACCACACATTGTTTTGATTCATTTACAAGAATAGCAAAACTGAGAGGTGTTAAGGTCTCCATAATATACCAAGATCCCATGCAATCATTAAATCCACTACAAACAATAGAAACACAGTTTACTATTGTTCTAATGAAAAGATTTGGCTATGATAAAAAGAAAGCAAAGAAACAAGCCCTAGAGTGGATTCACAAAGTATGCCTTCATGAGGTTCCCGGTATATTAGGACGGTTTCCCCATCAACTATCAGGGGGCCAGATGCAAAGAGTTATGATTGCGTTAGCGATGTCAGTTGAGCCAAAATTTATTATTGCCGATGAGATAACAACAGGTTTAGATGCCTACATAAAAACAGAAATTTTAAACTTGCTGTTTTCTCTTCAAAAAGACCTTGATATATCAGTTTTACTCATTTCACATGATTTAATCTGCGTTCAAAAGTATTGTGATCGAATAGCCGTTTTACAATCAGGGAAGATTGTTAAAGTAGATAATGCAAAAACAATTTTTGACAAATCGGATAATGCATATGTTACAAGCCTCAAAAAATCCCTTAAAAGACGACCAAGCGAAATCCCAAAACCAAACCCCCAAGATCCAATATTATATGTGAAAGATTTATACAAAACATATGGCAGAAAAAAGAATGCTGTTTTGGCTTTAAACGGTGTAACCTTTGAAATTTATAAAGGGGAAACCCTAGGTGTAATAGGAGAATCAGGGAGTGGAAAAACTACCCTGTTAAAAACAACTTTAAATATAATGAAACGAGATTCCGGGGAGATAGTTTTATTTAAAGACCAAACTAAAAACAATTTGACTAAACCAAATAGAAAAATTGGAGCAGTTTTCCAAGATAGTCGAGGTTCATTAAACCCCCGAATGACAATCTATGATATTTTGGGTGAGCCTTTAGTTTTGAAAGGGGTTAAAGAAATTAAAACTATAAAAACTAAAATAATGGATATGCTTGAAAAAGTTCACTTGAGTTTTAACATACTAGACTCATTCCCAGGTCAATTATCAGGCGGTCAGCGACAGCGGGTTTCTATAGCGCGGGCTCTGATGCTAGAGCCATCAATATTACTCTTAGATGAACCCACATCAGCGCTTGATATATATACTCGGAGGAAGATAATGGAGTTGTTAAAAGAAATCCAAACCCAAAATAATTTGTCTTATATTTTTATATCACATGACTTGGGGGTTATTTCAGAAGTTTCTGATCATATAGCCGTATTATATAAAGGAAATATTATTGAGTCTGGCAAGACTAATGATGTTTTAATGAACCCATCTCACGATTATACAAAAAATTTGATAGATTCTAGCGTGTGGATGACCAAAAAAACCAGTATATAATGTTGGAGAAAATCTCAAATGAATAGATTCATTACTATTGCATCAATTCAGATGTTTGTACATAAAGAAAAAAAGAAAAATTTAGTAGAAGTTGAAAAACATTTGAGCCATATTAATAAAATGTTTCCACAGGTTAATATGGTTGTTCTACCTGAATTATCTATTACTGATATGGTTGCGGAGACACATGAACAGGCTGAAGAAATACCGGGTAACCTAACAACGACTTTTTCAAGCCTAGCTAAACAATATGGATTGTGGTTAATCCCGGGTAGTATGTACGAACGTTCTGGCGATGATGTTTTTAACACTGCGCTTGTATTTTCACCTAAAGGAGAACTGGTGGGAAAATATCGCAAAAGGTATCCTTGGTGTCCTTATGAAAAAACTAAACCTGGTAATGCCCCATTTACCTTCACAGTAAAGGGCGTAGGCAATGTGGGTATTATGATTTGTTATGATTTATGGTTTCCAGAAGTTGCTAGAGATCTTATTAATCTGGGAGCTGAGCTTATATTGATTCCAACAATGACAACAACAGGAGACAGGCTCCAGGAGCAAATAATCGCACGCGCAACTGCAATTACACAACAGTGTTATATTGTATCATGTAATGGCGTAGGATACGGAGGTGTGGGGGGGTCTATGATTGTTGACCCCGAAGGACACACCTTACAGGAATGTGGTGGGAGCCCCTTTATGCAGACTGCTATAATTGATTTTGATAGAGTTCGTATGCTTAGAGAAAAAGGCGTTGCTGGCGTTAGCCGCCCCTGGAAAGATTTTCAACAGAACCATCAATCTTTTATTGTTTATAATAAAAATAATAAGGATTAGTTTTTTTATTAGCTAATAATTAATTAAAATAAAAAATGAATGAATTAAAAGAATATTATAACATTATAGTTTCAAATCACTTTCTAAAATCAATCAGCTTGGTTGTTCTATCTATTATTTTTGCAAAGCTGGTTGATATTATTTTTACTATAATATTCAAAAAAATGGTTGATAAAACTAAAACAAATCTAGATGATAAAATTCTTCAGTTGCTTCATAAACCAATTTTTTACTCAATTCTTTTTATAGGTTTCATTTTATCCATTAAAACAGCTTCTTTGCCAGAACATGTCGATTTTGCTTTAGTTGGTGGTTTGAAAACCATTACAATTATCATTTGGTTATTTGTTATTTCAAAGATTTTAGTGATGTCCATGGAGTGGGCATCTAGGCAAACCACAACTAATTCTTTATTTCAAAAAAACACGCTACCGCTTTTTAATAATTTGGGAAAGATTGCCATAGGAATCTTTGGTGTTTATTTTGTTTTTTTAAGTTGGAATATAAATATTAATGGTATTCTTGCATCTGCAGGTGTTTTGGGAGTTGTACTCGGTTTAGCGGCAAAGGATACAGTTTCTAATTTTTTTGCAGGTATTTTTTTGTTAGCAGATGCCCCATTCAAAGAAGGTGATTATATTTTATTAGAGTCTGGAGAACGGGGCTACGTTACACAAATGGGCCTACGGTCAACGCGCTTTATGACAAGAGATGATATCGAGATCACAATACCCAACTCTGTAATAGCAACATCAAAAATAGTCAATGAAAGCGGTGGGCCAGGAGAGACAGAACGCGTTAGAATTACTCTTATGATATCTTATAACTCAGACCTAAATGAGGCCAAAGAGATATTAATTAATATTGCTAAAAATGATGGGAATGTTCTAGATATGCCTGAACCACGAGTGCGTTTTAGAGAGTTTGCTGATAGTGGCCTAAGGCTGCAATTGCTTTTTTGGATACACAAGCCAGAAAAGAGAGGCAGAACTATTGACGCGATTAATACTGAAATTTATAAGCAGTTTTCTCAACGAAAAATATCTATTCCATATCCTACCATGAAAGTTATTCTCCCAGAAAAGTGATTTTTAGTTCTATCTTTTTTAAATGATAATCTATAAGCTGTCTTTTCTTTTAATTTATTTTATAATACTTATTTCTATAGGCTTCTTAGCTTCCAAAAAAATCACAACTATTTCTGATTATTATGTGGGGGGGAAAAACCTTGGTTATTGGATTGCCGCATTATCTGCAAGAGCGACTGGTGAATCTGGTTGGTTGTTGATTGGCCTTACTGGAATGGGGGCCATAATGGGCGTGAGCGCTTTCTGGGTAGTGGTGGGAGAGGTTCTAGGCGTGTGGATCTCTTGGCAGTTTATGGCAAAACGCTTTAAACAAATGACAGATGATTACAACTCTATAACCATTACCGATTTTCTCGTAAGTCACTTCAGGTCAAAAACTAATTTACTTCGTATTATTTCGGCTACGGCACTTTCTCTATTTGTCGTTATTTATGTAAGTGCTCAGATTGATATAACAGGAAAAACCTTTGAATCTTTTCTTGGGTTAGATTATTACACAGGCATAGTGCTTGGTTTTGGTATAGTGGTTTTCTATATCTTGTCTGGTGGATTTATTGCTGTTGCGTGGTCTGATTTTTTTCAAGGTATTTTAATGTTTGTCGGCCTTATAATTTTGCCACCTGTGATTATTTTTGCATTATCAGGTCAAGGGTCTATTCTCGAGGGCTTGAAAGATATTGATCCGGGCCTAACCAGCGTATGGGGTAAAAATGGTTTTAGTTTAATAAGCCTAGCTAGCGTTCTAGGGTTTTTATCAATTGGTATTGGTTTTATGGGTTCGCCACAGGTTTACGTGAGATTTATTGCTATCACAAATGAAAAAGAAATAGAAAAAGGGAAATGGGTCGCGATAGCATATACCTTTTTTACTGATTTTTCAGCAGTGATTATAGGTATTTTGGGAAGATATATGTTTACAAAAAGTGGTAATAACCCAGAACTTATTCTAGGTAGCGGTGGAGAAGACGTATTATCACTAGTACTTGGTCGGGTAATGCCCAGTCTAATCGTCGGCATTTATATTGCTGTTGTATTGTCAGCTGTAATGTCTACTGTAGATTCTTTGTTGGTCATTGCTTCAAGCGCTGTTACTAGAGATTTTTACCAACAAATTATCAACCCAGACATTGATGAAAAAACACTTATAAAAACTTCTAAAATCATAACATTGCTTTTAGCTATTCTTGCGTTAGTTGTAGCTCTTGGTGTATCTGTTTTTTCACCGACAAGAACAGTTTTTTGGTTTGTAATTTTTGGTTGGTCAGGGATAGCTGCAACATTTTGTCCGGTTATAATTATGTCTATTTTTTGGAAAGGAATAAGTGAAAAAGGAGCTATTGTATCTATGGTTACAGGGTTTTTAGCAGTTCCGGTTTTCAAATTTATAATTCCTAATATAAAAGATATAGGGCCCTATTTTGATAAGCTAGATGTTATGCTACCCTCTGTATTGTTTGCAATGCTGGCAGGTTGGTTCACGAGTGTTTATTTAAATAACCAAACTTAAATTGTCTCTGCTGTTTTTCTAGTAGAATTATAATTCCACCCCCTTAATACCAACTGAACATTGGTGTGTCTATTCCCTTTTATTACTTTGTCTTTACCAGAGTACAATTGTACCAAGATTGTTTTTCTAGGTTTGTTAGAGCGATTTGGCATTGATCCGTGAATGGTGCAGGAGTGGAAAAATAAGACATCTCCACCTTTAGCTTGAATTGGAATTGCAGATTGCAAAGAGTGTTTTCCATGTATTCTTTTAATAAAGGAATGCCCATCAGACCCTTGGATTTTCCCCCAATTATTAGACCCAGGTAATAATCTAATGCGGCCCATTTTTTCTGTTGAGTCAGAAATGTGCACCACAGCTGCAACCATTGTGTTTTTTTCTGTCGGGAAGTAGGTCCAGTCTTGGTGCAGTGGGAAGGCTGACCCAACATGGGGGGGTTTCAAAAACAATTTTGTGTGATGTAATATTATGTCTTGTCCAATGAAACACTCGATCATATTTAACAGTTTTTTATTTTGTACCATATTAAGCAGAACAGAAGAATAACTTTGCACATTATGTGTATGGATTATTTTAGAATTAGGAGCGTCTATATCTTTTGTTAACTCACTGCCCCAGCGCGCGTTAATGTTTTCTCCACTGTTTTCCAACTGTGAAATAATTTTATCAAACGCATGTTCAAGGACATCAATCTCTAGTTTGTTAAACAAATTTTTTTCTATATGGTACCCGTTGTTTTGAAATTGGATTGCGATATCTCTTTTCAAGATTAATCCTTATAAATAATTGGTGCAATAAAATGGTCCGTTATTTGATCTAAATAATCAGAGTTTTCTCCTTGCGTTGTTATTCTTTTTGCTTTATCAGTACAAAAATGAACCACCATTCCTACTCTAGGACTTTTTTCTTTATTCCCAATTGATGAGTGGTAGGTTTGGGAGGTATGAATACTTATTTCTCCAGGTGTTAATAATGCATTTACTATTTCTTGGACCCCATGTACCTTTTTCAATATTTTATTTTGTGATTTGATGTTTTGATTAAAAAAATCCATGCCCTCAATGTCGTCCCATTGATTAGAGCCTCGTATAAATCGAACAGGTCCTGAATCATTGGATACATTAGTTAGCGCTATCCAGGCTGTGAAAAGCCCATCTTTTGACCAAAATGGCCAATACTGACTATCCCTATGCCACCCCGCGTTACCCTTTTCATTTTTACTGGCAGGTTTCCACACAACCTGTGAGTGCCAAACTTGTACGGTTTTTGCATTTGTTGCCCGGCCAAGTAGCTCACCAAAGTTTTTATCAGACACCAAGTCCCAAATTGATCTGTTGCATAGATGCGGTTTGTCTATTTTTATGATTGAGTTTGGATCGTCGCCGGGATTCCAAAACCTATTTTCTGGCTCAAACCCAGTTTGATAACGACAGTTAATTATATCCCATAACGCTTCGCGAGCACTCGATATTTGATCTTCAGAAAAAACTTTTGGTAAAAAACAAAAACCATCACTATATAAGTTAAAAGATTTTTCTCTATTATCATCCATTGATATTGGTAAAATTTATTACAAAGAATATAGTGATTTCACCCACTCACTTTCATCTTTGGAAAGAACATCGCCAAGTGAGGAAGCTGCCTCAACTTGCTTGGGGTTTCGTTGTCCAAGGAGCACACAACTTGTTGGACAATCATTAAATAAAGCGTTAACGACTCCATACATAACGGGGTGATCTTTTTGCCTGTATTTTTTTTCTAATATATTTTTGTTTTTTTGCAATTTTAAAATAACAGATTGATCTGCAAACTGTTTTATTCCCGAGCGATGATCTCCGATGCCAAAAAACGCAGGTTCATTATATTTTCCAGTGAGTAGCCCGTGTTTTATAGGCGAAAAAAAGCAAGCGCCTATATTATTTTGATCAATATATTTCTTTAACCCAGACGATGTGTATTTATCATCCATAATGTTTCTATAGGTTTGTACAACATCGGGGTCACACTTATCAATGAATTTAAGAATACGCTCAGAAGACCAATCAGACAAACCAACAAAGCGAGTTTTTCCTTCTTGTTGAAACTGTTTTATTGTTGCGAAAGCATCGTCAAAAAGTTCGTTGTTTTTACCAAAATTGCAGTGATGTAAATACATAATATCAACATAGTCACTTTTCAGATTTATTAGAGAGCGATCCATATTGTGTTTCATTTGTTGGGGGTTGTACCAATTTGAATATGAACCCCTATCCCAACCAACTTTCGTAGCTAAAACAATTTTATTCCTAGGGACTTGCCCCCATATTTCCCCAATAATTTTTTCAGATTTTCCCTCTCCATAAACATCTGCCGTGTCCCAGTGGTTGATGTTTAATTCCCAAGCTCTAAGCAAAGCCTCTTTAGAATCTTTGTCACTCTGCCCTGTCCAGCCAACAGGAATATTTCCAACCTTGTTTGCGCCCCCAAAAGACCACGTTCCCAG
>Ga0066836_10000234_pt1 | contig 24635 bp, 25 predicted proteins | sample ETNtaG_18_FD_71568 | JGI IMG/M metagenome (GOLD analysis project Ga0066836, IMG submission 71568) | Marine microbial and viral communities from oxygen minimum zone, Eastern Pacific Ocean - ETNP201302SV91 | ecosystem: Environmental > Aquatic > Marine > Oceanic | place: Pacific Ocean: Eastern... | reverse complement strand
TGTAAGCGATTTAGATCATAGTTTGCTTCAATTAAAAGAGCTTTGACTCCACGAACACGTTCTAATACTAGACGTGTAGTTTGCCCTAAATCTGTTAAAATTCCGATCCCGCCATCAGGTGTTTTGATATGAAATCCTACTGGGTCTTGCGCGTCGTGAGGAACTGAAAAGTTTTCTATCTTCATGTTTCCAATCTCAAACGGCTCCCCAGTCACAAATTGATGAATATTGAGATCAATTTTCAAACGAAAACGTAATTCGTCAGCGGTGAGGCGATTGCAATAGACCGGTATATCGAGTTTTTTGCATATTGCCTTGAGCCCTTGAGTGTGATCGCCGTGTTCATGAGTAAGCAGGATGCCATCGAGTGTTTCAGGAGCTCTGCCTAGTTGGGCCAAACGTAGGCGAATTTGACGCCCGCTTAAGCCGGCATCAATTAGTATCCGAGTCTGATCTGTCTCAAGAAAGGATGCGTTTCCTCCCGATCCGCTACCCAAAACGGTGAACCTAGTTGGCACAAGCTGAGCCTAATGTGATTAGGCTGGTGCGGCAATTAAGAGGATTAAAAAGTTGTTCACATTTAAGTCTAAATAAAATAACTGGCATGATTCTAGTGAAGCATTTTTTATGCCTATTTCATCTTGTTGCGAACGATAGTTGGATTTACCTTTTCGTTTATGGCGCAACAGGGATTACAGCTGTCGCAGAACATGTCGCTCAACCAAGTGTTGGCGCCTCAGCTTCAGCAATCGTTAAACCTTCTTCAAGCGCCCACCCTTGAGCTTAAAGCGATGGTTGATCAAGAGCTCCAAGTGAATCCGGTATTGGAAGAACAGGCGGCTTTAGACATGGAGGCCAAGGAGCGAGGGGAAATACCTGATGACAAATCGTCAGTAGATCTAAGTGAGCCGCCGAGTGACACTCAGTATGATCCTACCGATGAGAGTGGGAAAGATGAGCCGATTGACGCTTTGCAGAAGGAGATGAACCAATTAATAGAATTGGATCAAGAGTGGAGGGAGTACTTTTCAAGCACCAATATTCCGATGCGGAGTTCTTCTGATGAAGATGAAAAGCGGCAATTCATGATTGAGTCTGTAACTATTGGCCAGTCTCTGCAGGAGTTTCTTCTTGAGCAGGCGCGACTATCGGAATTAGATGAGGCTCAAATGAAGGTTGCAGAGTTAATTATTGGTAATATTGATGATGCTGGTTTTTTGCAATCAAGTGTTGATGAACTTGTTTTTTCAAGTGGCCGGCCTGCAAAACAAATTGAGATGGTTTTAAATGTAATTCAGGCATTTCATCCTCCCGGTGTTGGAGCCCGTGATTTGCGTGAGTGTTTAATGTTACAGCTTGAGAAGAGTGATAGGATTGAATCCTTGGAGTATACAATAGTTAGGGATTGTATGGAGCAATTAGGTCGTCGTCGTATCCCAGATATTGCCAAAAAATTAGACCAGTCTGTGGAGGTGGTGCAAGAAGCGATTGAGAGGATTGGTCATTTAGAACCAAAGCCGGGAAGAGAGTACTTGCCTGACAATGAGCATTACGTTGTTCCAGAGATTTTTATTCGACGTGGAAGTGATGACCAGTGGAAGGTGATTTCAAACAATGAACATGTTCCTCGTTTGCGCATAAGCAACGCTTATAAGGATTTGATGGCGCAGGCTGCGACATCTATTGAAGTTCGCGACTATATTCGGGATAAGATTCGTTCTGGTAAATTTCTCATTAAAAGTATTCATCAGAGACAGTCAACTATAGTTAACATTGCTAATGAGATTCTTAATCGCCAGTTGGAATTCATGGAACATGGGGCTTCACATCTAAGGCCGATGACTATGGCGCAGGTAGCAGAGGTGGTTGGGGTGCATGAGACTACCGTTAGTCGTGCGGTTTCAGGAAAATATATTGAAACCCCACATGGTGTGCTTGAGATGAAGTATTTCTTTACAGCCGGGATAAATTCTAGTGATGGATTAAGCTTAGCCAATACAAGCGTCAAAGAGATGCTTAACGATCTAGTTAAGAATGAGGAGCCAACTAAACCCCTCTCTGATGAGGAATTGGTAAAGATATTCAAGGAAAAGGGAGTAAAGATCGCTCGACGTACGGTAGCTAAATACCGGGCCGAATTGAATATACTACCATCTCATCTTCGCCGAACTTATTAGTCTTTATCAGTCGAGATTTTCCGGTTGCCAAGCTTGATTGACGCGGGAATACTGTCCTTGGACTAATTTGACAATGAGTAAACCAATAGCTTTTATTATTACTGCAGTCGCCTTTAGCCTTCAAGGAATGGCTGCTGAGGCGGATTTTTCTAAATCGGTTCAAAGCGTTTTAGAGGCGCGATGTGTCGATTGCCACGGTTCGAAAAAACAAAAAGGTGACTTGAGGTTAGACTCTTTGAAGGATGCCTTGTCTGTGCTCAAGCCGGGTGAATCTGGTGAGAGTGAGTTATTCAAGCGAATCATTCTGCCTTCGGATCATGAAGATATTATGCCTCCCAAGGGTGACCCGTTGACCAAGGAACAGATTGAAGGCATTAAGACTTGGATTGATGGTGGTGCAAAGTGGCCGGAAGGTTTGGTGCTTTTGAGCGCAAAGGAGCGAGCTGAATTGAAGGCTGCCGCTAGTCGTCTTCCTAGGCCTGACATCAAGGCTGTAGCAGTTTCAGATGCTGAAAAAGCGGCTATTGCCAAACTGAGCTCTGGGGAAGGCATTGGAGATGAGTCTGCTGCTCCTTTAGTTATGGCCTTGGCTCAGGATACTCAATTGATTTATGCCAACTTTCGTTTGATTGGGAAAAATGTTGAGGACAAGCACATTACTCCACTGTCAGATATTGCAAATTTAAATGAACTGGATCTATCCAACACGAAAATTTCTGGCGCCGGATTGGCGGCAATCAAAAATAACAAGAGCATGACTAAATTAAGTTTGGCTAATACAGTTGTTGATGATGCAGCTTTGAAGCATATTGAAGGGTTAACCAATCTCATGTCGATAAACTTGTATAATACCAAGGTGACCGATGCAGGTTTGGCTGTTCTAAAAAATATGAAATTTCTAAGAAAAGTTTATGCTTGGAAGAGTGGGATTACAGAAAATGGTGCGGCTCAATTAAAGAAGGCACTGCCTAATGTAGATGTTAATCTTGGCTTTAAGCTCGCAAAGGTGGAGCCAAAGAAAGAGGAGAAGAAAGAGGAGAAGAAAGAGGAGAAGAAAGAGGAGAAGAAAGAGGAAGTGAAGCAGGTCTCTTTCAATAAGAAATGCCCAGTAAGTGGCAAGGATGTTGATCCAACTAAGCTCTTCACTATAAACTTCTGTTGCGATAATTGTCTCGGTAGTTTTACTAAAGAGCCAGCTAAGCACATTGCAAAGATCAAGGGGCCAGATAACAAGAAATGTCCGATTAGTGGTAAGGACATTGATGCATCCAAGAAGTTTGTAATCGGATTTTGTTGCGGGAATTGTCTGGGGGAATTTACGAAGAATCCCGCTAAGCACATCGCTAAGGTTAAAAAATAAGTCTGAATAATTTTCATGAACCCCGGCAAAAAAGCCGGGGTTTTTTTTGTTCATTTAATCAAGTGCTCTTGCTGAAAGGTTTGCCAACGGCTATTTTGGTTAACCAGTTAACTTATATGGATAATTTACAGGATCAGTTTGATGAAGCGACATATGCGTTTAGTCAGGGTGATTACGATGCGGCAGCTAAAGGTTTTGAGGCTATTTTGTTGGTGGATAATAACCATTTTGATGCCAGGATGTCGTATAGTATGACTTTATGTCGTTTGGGAGAGCTAGATCGTGCTATTCAAGAAGGTCACAAGGTTGAGAGAATGCGTCCAGATGATCAAATGGTGCATACCAACTTGTCTTTGTTTTATGTGAAAATTGGCAATAAGGAGGCGGCCGAGCATCACGGATTGCAATCAAAGATTGCTTCATGGAAACAGCCTTTAGCTGATGAATCATCTGATATGAGTGATCACAGTGAATTGCAGATGACTAAGCCTAAGGTAGAGTCTTTCAAATTACCTGGTAAGTTTCCGGATATGCCTTGGCGCAAGAGCCAAAATAAAGATGAAACTGATGGAGGTGAAGATGGCTGATAAATTTGTGAAGATTGCAGATTTTGAGGAATTGCAGGAGGGCAGAGGTGTTCAGCGAGTTGTCAATGAACGTGAGGTGGGTTTGTTTTTTGAGGGTGGTAAAGTTTTTGCAATAAATGGAGAGTGCCCTCATGTTGGAGGCCCGCTGGGTGAGGGATTTGTAGAAGACGGCAAGGTTTATTGTCCATTGCATGGCTGGCCTTTTGATTTAAAGACTGGCAAGTGTTTGACCAATCCTCGGGCCAAGGTTGAATGTTTTTCAACCAAGGTTGAAGATGGCGAGGTGTTTGTTTGTGTTTCAGAATAATTTTACCATGAAATCAGCATATGAATTAGCGATGGAGCGGTTGGAAAAACAGTCTCCGACGCAGGAGTTAAGCGATGCTCAAAAGACGGAATTGTCTGAGCTTAGTAAGGTGTACGAGGCGAAAATCGCAGATAAGGAGCTGTTTTTAAATAGAGAAATAGCTAAGGCTGAAGAGGCTGGTGAATTTGAGCAAATTGAACAATTGACAAAACAATTGGCGAGTGACCGAAAGGTTCTAAAAGAGGAGCTTTCTCAAAAGAAAAGCGAAGTGCGAAATAGCTAATGCGTTTTGTTTAGGTAGTTGAATTTAGAGAGCGCTGCAACCATTAGAGAATGGCTTATTTTACCTTCGGAAATAAGTTTTGGGATATTTTTTATGGGGATTAGTCGAACGGTTAGATCTTCGCCCTCATCAAATTCCGTGTCATGTTGTAGAGTGGCATTTCGTATCAAAAAAGTGTGAACCTTGTTGTTCATGATTGCTGGATTTGCGTAAACAAAACCTACAGATTCCGGTTTATCACCAGTATAGCCTGTCTCCTCACGCAATTCCCGAGGCGCAGTTTCTATTGGTGTTTCACCGGGATCGATCATGCCGCCAGGTAATTCGAGTTCGATTAGGCTCGTTCCTTGTCTGTATTGTTCGACCATTACCAATTCTTTATCTTTTGTAATCGCAATGACGTTGCACCAATCGACCGATTCAATTACATAGAATTCGTGATCCTTGCCGGTTCTTGGGGAAGTTCGATTGTCTGAACGAACCTTAAATATTTTAAAGTCACCAACAATTTTACTCCGTTTCAATGACCAGGGTTTAATATTAGGATTTTCAGTTGGCATCCGTTTTATCTTGTGCGGCCCAGCCTTGGCTCATGAGGTTAATTAAGTATGCCATGGCTTCCGTTTGTGTTTGGTTTCGCTCCTTGGCTAACTGTTTTGAACGCTTGGCCAATTGCTGTGACATTTCAGATGACTTTGATTTTGGGCAACCCAAGCCGACCAAGAGCTTAGCTAAATTTTCGGTATCGACCGATTCGCTCACATCGATGGTTTGCCTCGATTGGTCAAGATACCCGGATGCTAGTAACTTCGATACGTTCTTTGGGTTTACTGTTTTCACCACTGTTACTTGACTCTACTGGGGTGGCGCCAATGTCGCCCAGTACATCGTCACCTGAGGATAGGGTTCCGAATGCTGTATATTGTCCATCGAGGAAACTCGCGTTATCGAGACAAATAAAAAACTGGCTGCCAGCAGAATCTGGATTTGCGGAGCGAGCCATTGATATTACTCCTCGCACATGGGGACGATCACTGAACTCAGCTTTAATTGTATGGCCTGGACCACCAGTCCCCCAAAGGTCTTGTAAAGATTGATCTTTGGTTTGCGGGTCGCCTCCTTGAATCATGAAACCAGCCATAATCCGGTGGAAGCATGTGCCGTCATAAAAACTATCATTGGCGAGTTTAGTGAAGTTATCAACTGTTCCAGGGGCTACGTCTTTCCATAGTTCAATAGTTATTTGCCCCTTGGTGGTTTCAATGGTTGCAATGGGATTAGTGTTTTCGCTCATATAAATTATTTGGCTAATGAAACTTTAGTTTTTGTTGGAAAGTTTTTTGGTATAGCTTGGGTTACTTTACCGGTAGCTAGCCATTCTGCGGATCGATTTAGTGTGGTTATAAAGCCTACGCATTGTATTGCTTTACCATTCTCATGTCCCATAGGAGTATGAAATATAAGCCCTTTACCATATTTGATGGTAATCATCATAGGTTCGTGACGTTTGCTTTTGTCGCTATATGCGGTAGCAAGAATATCCATGTTCTCAGCTGGTCCTCGAAGTGAATCATAAAGCTCATCTTGGGCATGTAGCCACTCAGTCGGCATGCCTTTGGTAATAGGATGTTCGGATTTACGGACGATTACTTTGAAAGCATGCTGAGGACCGTGGCTTCCACCGCGCCCGGGTTGACTGTTGCGAACAATTTTTCCTTGGTCATTATAGTAAACATATGGTCCGTTTTTTTCAGTGCGCCCTCCCCAGCCGCCAAGCCCAATCATTTTGTTGTATTCAAGCCAGTTGGGGAATGAGTTATCGGCAGCATGAACGACGATAAACCGTCCTCCATTTTTCATATATTTTTCGAATGACTGCTGGACAGGCTGGGGCCAGTCTTCACCATTGTAATTGCTCACAATAACATCATATTTTGAGAATGCTGGTCGAAATTCATCCCATTTGGTTTTAAATATTTTTCGAATTTGTTCAGCAGCTTTTTCGGCTTGTTCTTTTTGACTCTCATTTAGATTTTTTGGTGGTCGAGGTGCACGAGGAGGTGTGGTGATAACGTTTACCTTAAAAAGCCCGGTTTTCTCCATCTGTGCCTTCATATAAGGAGTCATAGCAGCCCAGTTGTGATTGTTCTGTCCGTCAACATAGAGGACACTGATTTTTTCAGCGAAGGCTGAGGTGGTTATCGCAGCAAGTGCAATTACAGTTGCGATAGATGCTTTAATTAAACCAGCTAACGGTTTCATGTGGGAAACGTTGACGGCAGGGTGGCGGCTTCGCAAGTCAAAAGCCGAGTGCTGGACTCGTTGATTTTACTCGTGCAATCTCTTTCCTTTGATTGAAGTGAATAAGTTTGGACAAACAAGATGGATTTTAGCTTTGATGCTTGGTTTGGCTTGGGCGTTAGCATTCCCGGAACCTAGATGGTCGGGCTTGGCTTGGTTAGTGCCGGGGGCTCTTTTAGTTCTAGTGTCCGGATCGAATGGCTGGCGTTTATTTAGGTTGGCTTTTCTAGCGGCTTTGGTTTTTCGCTTAGTTTCATTAAGGTTTTTGCTGAATATTCCGCATGCTCCTGGTGCTTATAGTGGTTGGTTGGCATTAAGTTTGTTTTCGGCACTATTTCCAGCAATTTGGGTGTCAATGTGCGGTGCTTGGTTTCGTTGTGGGTTAAGTAAGCAGCAGTGGCCTTGGTTTAAACGTTTTGGGTTTGGATTATTTGTTGCTGCTCTTTGGGTTGGAATTGAGATGATTCAAGCTCGTATATTAGGGGGCTACCCATGGAATTTTCTTGGCGTTACTCAATTTGAGAATAAACCTTTAATTCAGATAGCCTCAGTAACTGGTGTTTACGGAGTTTCATTTTTAATTGTTTGGCTTTCGGTGAGTTTGTTATTTGCTGCAATGCAGATTCGGAAGAAAACAGCTAATCCTTGGGTCTGGATATCTGATGTTATCGTACCTTGCTTGTTTCTGATGGGCGCTTGTATTTTCGGGTTCTTTCGCATTGGTGCTTTTGAGGAAGTAAGTGATCGCGTCAAATTCGCTGTGGTGCAGCCTAGCATTCCGCAAAAGTTGATTTGGGAGCCAGGTAGCAAGGGCGCACGATTGGATAAGGTGCTTGAGCTTTCTGAACTTGCACTTCTCTCCAAACCGGACTTTTTGGTTTGGCCTGAGTCTAGCGCACCGATAACTCAAGAGAAATGGCCTCAGTTAATACAGATGTTACAGTCTGCAAATGTGCCGTTAATTTTTGGTGTTGATGATGTAGAGAAAGATTCTGATTCTGAGAAATATAATTATTACAATAGTGCAGCTTTCGTGCCAATAGATGGTGAAGCGCCGGTAGTTTATCGAAAACGTCGTTTGGTGATATTCGGAGAGTATATTCCTTTTGAGGATATATTTCCTTTCATGAAGTATCTTTCCCCAATAGGAGGTAGTTTTTCATCAGGAAAGAAGTCAGTTCAATTTCCGCTTAAAGACAATCGGTCAACGATGGCTCCAATTATTTGTTTCGAGGATTCGTTTCCGCACGGAGTGCGCGAACATGTCTTATCTGAGACAAGTTTGCTTGTGAATTTAACCAACGATGGTTGGTTTGGAAAAGGCCCAGCTCAATGGCAGCATGCGGCTAATGCAGTTTTTCGCACTGTTGAGAATGGTGTTCCTATGGTGCGAAGTTGTAATAATGGATTATCGTGTTGGATTGATTCTTTTGGCCAAGTACGTCGTTTTTTTGGAGAGGAGAGTGGGGACATATATGGATCTGGCTTTATTATATTTGAAATTCCAATTCTCCAACCAAGCAATTCAACATTTTACAATAAATATGGCGATATTTTCGGTTGGTTTTGTTTAGGGCTTAGTTTGGTAGTGGTAGTGGTTGGTTTTGTTAAGCGAAGACTACACAAGGAAGACGAACTTAGGTAGAATGCTTGCCGCTTTTGTTTTGTTATGATTCCGAAAGAGATACTTAAAAAAATCCGTCAAATTGAGCTGCGAACCAAGCGGCTTGTTACTGAAACTTTGGCTGGTCAGTATCATAGTGCTTTTAAGGGGCAAGGGCTTCATTTTGAAGAGGTCCGTGAGTATTTCCCAGGTGATGAGATTCGATCAATCGATTGGAATGTTACGGCTAGAATGAATCAGCCTTTTGTAAAGGTCTATTCAGAGGAGCGCGAATTAACTCTTATGTTGTTGGTAGACCTGAGTGGTTCTGGTTTTTTTGGTTCTGTTGAGCATACTAAGCGTGAGATGGCTGCTGAGTTAGCTTCAGTGCTGGCTTTTTCGGCAATTCGTAATAATGACAAGGTGGGCTTGATTTTGTTTACTGATAAGGTTGAGAAATTTGTGCCTCCACGAAAAGGCCGCTTTCATGTGTTGCGAGTGATTCGAGAAATTCTATTTTTTGAGCCGCAAAATCGAGGTACGGACTTGAACGGGGCTTTGGAATTTCTTGGGCGAGTTGTTCCAAGGAAGGCAATAACAGTTTGTGTGTCAGATTTTCTTGGACAGACTAATCCTAGTCGCCAGATGATGGATATGCATTTACGACGGCATGTGGTTCTTTCGGAAACTTTGGCTCAAACGTCTGCTATTGCTTTGCGTCAGGCGAACCGGAGGCATGACGTAGTGGCTATGCAGATAACTGATCCTCGTGAACTGAAGTTACCCAATGTTGGTTGGGTTGTTCTACAAGATGCGGAAACTGGGCAGATTGTTGAGATCAACACAGGAGATCGACGGAGAAGAGAGGCATATGCGAAAAGGCAAGCCGATGCACAGGAGGAATTACTAAAGTTATTTCGTGTTTCAGGAATAGACTCTATTCAACTGCGAACTGATGAACCTTATGCTATGGCGTTAGAGTATTTTTTTGAAATGCGTTCTAAGAGGCGTCATCTGGCTGCTTGATACCCGTGACAAATACTAATACTTCGGCATTATTATTACCGGATCCTAAGGATGCCCCAAGCTTAGCTGAGGAGGCTGCTGATATTCGTGATGTTAAAGGGATTGTTGATGTGCCGGCCGGAAATGAGTGGATTATGCTCTTATTAGCCTTTTTGGCGGTTTCGCTTATTGTCTTTGTTTCTGTGTGGATTATCCGTCGTCACTTAGCTAATCGCATTGAAAAATCAGCGCCAATTCCACCATCCCCACCGCATATATTAGCTTGGAATAAACTACAAAATGCACTTGGTCTGATTCATGACGCTGATCGGTTTTGCACGGAAGTTTCGTTAATAATCAGGGTGTATCTTGAAGATCGATTTGAACTTCATGCGCCTGATCGAACTACAGAGGAGTTCTTGTTTGAACTGCAGTCTAGCAAGCATTTAGTGGATGCTCATAAGGACTTACTGAGTAACTTTCTTGGAGAGTGTGACATGGTGAAGTTTGCCAAAGCAGAGCCGCCTGAAAACGAACTGAGACGCTTATACGAAGCGGCTGGTCGTTTAATTGGCGAGACGCAGCCGCGATTCGATAACGGTAAGATTGATTCGGAAGTGGAGGAGAGCCTCTGATGCGATTAGAAAGTCCATGGTTGTTGTTGTTGCTACTACTCTTCCCTCTTATAGTTTGGATGCGTAACCGTTGGTTTGGTGGACGGCCGTCAATATTGTTCTCTTCTGTTCAATTACTTCGAGGAATCACTGACTTGAGTAAACCAAAGTCTGGTCTTTTACTGGGTTTTTTGAGGTGGAGTGCTTTGGCTCTTTTTGTAGTTGCTATGGCGCGTCCACAATGGGGAGAAGGAGTAGAGAAAATTAAGGCAAGTGGAATTGATATCGCGGTAGCGTTTGATCTGTCCGGTAGTATGTTGGCAGAAGATTTTCAACTGAACGGGAAGAGAGTTAACCGTGCCACGGTTGCAAAGAAAGTGTTGAAAGGTTTTGTCGAAGATCGACCCGCTGATCGTATCGGTTTGGTGGCGTTTGCAGGGCGTGCTTATATTGCAGCTCCCCTGACATTGGACCACGATTTTCTCATGGAAAACCTTAATCGCTTAGAAGCTGGGAGTGAGGCAATTGAAGATGGAACTGCTATAGGATCTGCGATTAGCGCAGGTTTGAATCGCTTGCGTGATTTGGATTCAGAGAGTCGAGTAATTATTTTAATGACAGATGGCCAAAACAATTCTGGAATCGTTAACCCATTAACTGCCGCTGAAGCTGCAGAATTACTAGGAGTTAAGGTTTACACTATAGGAGTAGGTACAATAGGTATGGCTCCTATGCCTTATACAGATGTCTTTAATCGAAAGCGCTATCGGAATGTAGAAGTTAATATTGATGAGGAGACATTAAAAAAAATTGCTGACCGAACCGGCGGGAAATATTTTCGTGCAGATTCTAGTCGTAAATTGAAAGAGATTTACAATGATATTGATGAATTGGAAAAAACTGAAGTTGAAATAGAGAGGTATTTTAATTACGACGAATTATTTCATTACTTTGTTGTGGCTGGTTTGGTCTTGCTGTTGCTTGAGTTGATTCTTGCCAATTCTGTTTGGTTAAAACTTCCATAATTTTTTTGGAGAGCTTGCGAGAAGGAGGATTGCGCATACAATGCCGACCAGTATTAAAGGCAATCGATTGTTATCCTTATTGCTTGGAAAGCTCAATGTCGCAAGGGCGATACTAATAAGTTAAAGATCCTCGGCTTGTTGTTTGCGGTATGGTGAATTTAATCAAGTATTACTTTGTTTAATAGATTATGAAGAATTTTTTCGTAGTCTTAATGGCTTTAGTTTTATTTATGCAAGGCATTGTTTATTCTCAGGATTCAAATGGTTTAGACCAGTTGGTTGAGTTATTAGGGGGGGTAAGCGATTCTCAGTTTCAGTTGGATGTTTTAAAGGGGATCTTGGAGGCTCTAAAGGGGCAGCGCGATGTCCAAGAGCCAAGGGGTTGGCCAGAGGCTTCAAAATTTTTAAGTGAAAGCCCTCGAGATGAGGTTCGTGAAATATCGCATTTACTTTCTATTAAGTTTGGCAGTCAGGAGGCTTTTGAAGATATGCGTAATGTACTGGTTAATACTTCACTTAGTTATGAGAAGCGTAAGCGTGCTTTGGGGGCTCTGGCAGAAGCCAAGGATTTAAAACTGCCCGCATTACTGATTGATTTGCTTGATGATAAGAATTTGCAGCAACAGGCCGCTCTCGCTTTGGCAGTTTTTGATAAGCCAGAAATTTCTACGGCTATTCTTTCTCGTTTTCCGAAATTAAAAATGCAAGCCAGGCGATATGCTCTTTCAACCATGGCATCACGATTAACATATGCTACGGCATTGATGGCTGCAGTTGATAAGCAAACTATCGACGCTAAATCACTACCAGCAGATGTTGTGAGGCAGTTGCGTGCTCATAATGACCAGAATATTAATCGGGAGCTTGATAGGCTTTGGGGAGTTAGTCGTTCTACGCCTGAGGCGAAGCTTGATGAAATTGAAAAATACAAACGTATTCTTGGGAAAGGTAATGATGAACCAAACAATTTATCCAATGGCAGAGCTATGTTTAATCGGGTTTGTGCATCGTGCCATAAATTGTATGGTCAGGGAGGCGAAATTGGTCCAGATATCACCGGTTCAGATCGGAAGAATCTTCATTACATTTTATCCAACATTATTGATCCCAATGCAGAAATTCCGAATGATTACCGTACGTCAGTAATTCGAATGAAAGATAATCGCATTCTGGTTGGGGTGGTTCGTAGTCGCGAGATTAAAACGATTACATTAGTTACTCCGAGTGAAGTGATTTTTTTACCTAAGAGCGATGTAGTCAAAATCGATTCACAAAACTTTTCGATTATGCCGGAAGGACTGATTCGAGTTTTTAATGATCAGGAGATTCGAGATTTAATTTCTTATTTGGGAGGGGAAGGGCAGGTGCCTTTGCCATGACTGGAAGTCTGAATTGTGGCTGATTTACGTTCTATAAATACTTCCCGAGGGTTCTGGGGCGTAAGGACGCCTTTTGCTCCTAGTCGATGCCCATTCTTTTACGGCTGGGTTATTGTATTTGCTGCAACGATAGGCTCGATATTCAGTATTCCTGGTCAGACCATGGGATTCAGTGTTTTCACTGATGTATTAATTGAAGAGCTTGGATTGACACGGGTTGAGTTGAGCTCGGCCTATTGTTTGGGGACAGTTGCCAGTGGCCTTACTTTGCCTTGGCTTGGTCGTTTACTTGATCGTTGGGGAGAACGACGAATGGCAGTGGCTTCAGTTATTGCCACTGGATTGGTTTTATTCTACTTGGCTAAGTGTGATGTTGTTAGCCAAATAATGGGGCAAGTGCTACCAGCTGGAATATCATCGTTTGTTGTTATCTCTCTTGGGTTCTACATGATCCGCGCTGCTGCTCAGGGTGTTCTCTCGATGACCTGTCGGAACGCAATAGGAAAATGGTTCAATTATAGAAGAGGATTAGCTTTGGCTGTTAGTGGGATTCTGGTTTCGTTTTGCTACTCATTTGCTCCACGAGGTCTAGATTGGATGATTAAAAGGTATGGCTTTGATGGAGCTTGGTTAGTCATGGGAGCTTCAACAATAGTGGTTATGGCTCCCTTGGCGTGGTTGTTATTTCGGGATACACCTGAGCAAGATGGTTTGGAAATGGATGGAGGCAAGGTGGCAGCTAAGCTTTCTTCGAATCCTGACATGCATATCCATGTGGATTTTACACGCCGTGAGGCCCTTCGTGATTATTCGTTTTGGGTCTTCAATTTTACTTTTTCGTTTTATGGATTATTTGCGACGGCTTTTACTTTTCACATTTTGTCATTGGCAAAAGAGTATAATTTTGAAAACGAAAGAATTTTGTCGCTCTTTGTGCCGATTGCAGCAATCAGCGTGATGACAAACCTAATTTTTGGTTCGATCAATGCGAGGTTGCGTTTGAAGTGGTTATTATTGGTAATGAATCTGGGTAGTTTATCAGCAACAATTGGAATGTTGCTTTTGGATCGATCCTTGGGAGAGTGGGGGTATGTGATCGGTAATGGCATTGCTAGTGGTGGATTCGTAAGTTTAACCGGAATTGTCTTTCCTAGGTTTTATGGAAGACAGCATTTGGGAGCGATCAGTGGGGTTAACATGTCGGCTATGGTAATCGCTAGTGGTTTGGGCCCGTTATTCTTTGGATTATGTCATCATTATTCAGGTAGCTACCAATGGATATTGCTTATTAGCGCATTAGTTCCATTGTTATTAGTATTCCTGTCTTTGGCAGCCGACAACCCTCAACGGAAATTCGAAAAAACTTAAAAACAGAAAGAAATATCAGGGGGAGTGAAAATGGAGCCAGTTGTCAGATTCGAACTGACGACCGTTCGATTACAAATCGAGTGCTCTACCAACTGAGCTAAACTGGCTTTTCCCCGAAAGGAGGCGGAAAAATGCCGATTTCATTGGAGTTAATCAAGTGTTTTCTTGTTTTTTGTTTTAAAAACATTCTGCACAGATATGCAGGGATACGCTGCAATGTGAGCCGAAAGTGGCCCCTGAAGTGGCCCCCGAAAAAATTATTATGTTTTATTTATTAGGATTTACTTATTGATCAGTAACCTGTTCGATCTGCTCTGATTTAGGTTCCGGAGCTTCTGGCTCATCATTAACAATCAGTGATTCTTCACTGCCAGACTCAGATAATTCTTCCGTTTTACTTTCAGGCTCTGCTTGAGGATTTTCCGTACTAAAATTCTTAACAATTTTTTCTGTAAAACCAAAATCGACTGCAATCGACTTTAGATGAATCTCAATATCGGTAGATTTTTGTATTAAATTGCCAATCAAAATAAAAATTCCACTGACAATAAGATTAATTGATGCGAATAAAATTACAACAACATAGAATGAGTCTATGAATTGAAAGTCTTCTTCTCCAAGTATGCCTTTATCAAATTTGATATAATAGGTCACTGTCATTCCAACGTAAGTAAAAACAGCGAAAAAAAAGACATACCCCAGAGCTTTGAAAAGCGTAGCGGAGAAATTTTTTGAACTTTCCATACTAAAAAATAAATACCTCAGTCCGATACATAAAAAAAGATTTTATACAGATCAAAACAATTGATCAGAATTATTCGACTGCCTCATACGCTTGGGGTTAATTATTTGATCAGCTTAATACCGATGATCGTTCCCAGCGAAACTCCGGCAACTGCGCACAGTACTCCGTTTCTAGTCAAACCGGTTATATGTCCAAGAAACGTATTAAATACCGAATCAAAAAACTGATTCCAGATCAGTAAACTCAGCGAGGTACAGCATATGACACTAGCCAGAATCAAGATTGTCTTAGTGTGCCACTTCATCGGAAGTATAGTATCATTTGTTAAACAGCGTAACAATGTAGCAGCCAAATAGTGGCAGAATTTGATTTACGTGAATAATAGGGGAGTGGAAATCTCGAATCCTAAAGTGGCCCCTAGATTGGCCCCTGAATTTTGAAGCCCCATAAACAGAAGGTGAAAAGAGTAAGTTCGTTCGATTACAAATCTAGTGCTCTGCCAACTTAGCTAAACTAGCTTTTCCCCGAAAGGAGGAAGCACCAAAATCCCGATTTAATTATTATTGATCAATTGTTTTCTACTTACATATATTCCAATCCTATATTAAGTGAGAATGAGTTTCATTTTCATTAACATCATGTTATCTTCGGCCCATATGAGTAGTTTATTTAATAATATTTTTGTTTCCTGCTTATTATTGATCGGATTTTCAGTTCAAGGGAACGAAGAAAAGAAAAAAATAGAGCCAATTAAAATTATCATTCAGTCCAATGATTTAATGAAATATGACAAGAATGTAATTAGTGCGGAACAAGGGAAAGCATACGAAATCACACTTAAGAACATTGGAAAACTTCCAAAAGCGGCTATGGGGCACAATCTTATTATACTGAAGCCGGGCACAGATGCTTTAACTTTTGGCCAAGCTTTGATTACCAAACACGGCGCGACACTCCAAAATGAATGGAAGCCAGTGAAGGGTGGTAGGCATGTATTAGCACAAACAAAGATGCTTGGCCCTAATGAGCAAGATACACTGAAGATCAAATTTAATAAGAGTGGAGCATATCATTACTTGTGTTCTTTTCCAGGGCATTTTGGCCAAATGAGGGGAATAATTAATGTTAAATAGTAATTAATTTTATTAGAAAAATGAGCAAAGACATAACAATATTTTATGGAACTGAAACCGGAAATTCTCAGGATTTAGCTGAAAAAGCAGAGAGCATTCTCAATGAAGAAGGTCACAATATTAATGTATTAAATTTAGAGGATTCGAATCCGGAAGATCTTCTAGAAATACAATTATCGTTATTCGTAGTTAGCACTTGGGGAGAAGGCGATCCTCCGTTGGATGCTGAAGATTTTTATGAAACTCTCAAATCATGTGAATTGGATTTATCTAATTTGAATTATGGCGTTATGGGGTTGGGCGATCGTAGTTACGAGATTTTCAATGGGTTTGCTAGGGACTTGGATAATACATTAGCTAAGCTAGGTGCTAAACGAATTGGTGAGCGAATTGAGGCGGATTTGGATTATGACGAGGATTTTGATAATTGGATTGCTGAAATGAAAAGATTAATTGGATGATGCAATTAAATAATATTCCTATATTCAAGATTATGCTTTTAGTCACTCATTTGATGACTTCTGGATGCAACAATGCGTCTAATACAGCTGAAGTATTAATTGAAACTAACAAGTTGAAAAAAGTCGTTTTAAAAGAAGAAATCAAAGAGAAACTTATTCCTGCAAAAACAAGCATTTTAACTTCAAATTCCAATCATAAAAACGAGCAGCTTATGCACGAAGCTGCAGCTAATGGGGACATTTCAACTGTTACTAAATATTTGGATTCAGGAATTAAATTGAGTTCTGATTATGACATTAAAAAAACATATGGAGGGAATCCAATTTTTAGTGCGGTCTTTAATGGTCATAACGAAATTGTGGAACTTCTTATCGCAAGAGGTGCAGATGTTAATCCGACTGATATCAATGGAGAAACACCTTTAGACTGGGCGATTTCTCGAAATCTTATCGAGACGGATATACTCCTTCGTAAACATGGAGGTAAAACCAGCAAAGAATTGAAAATCAAAAATGGTAATTAAATTTTGATTAGTATTCCTAGTTGGATTGATTTTTTTAAAATTTGCATCTTGAGGCAATTCGCCTGTTTAGGCAGCATCTGCCGGCGTTTGGATTTATGAGAACAAGGTTTAACAATTTATCATGGATTGTATCACTTTTTTTATTCTTCTCAGTTGATGCATTTTCAAATGTCATTTTATTTTCCACTCAAAGTAAAGGTGTAGGTTTAAGTTGGAGGGTTGTTAATGATACGGTAATGGGCGGCCGGTCATCTAGTAAATGGAAGCTTAAATCAAAAAAGAGTGCTCAATTTGAAGGGTATCTTTCGCTTGAGAATAACGGAGGCTTTGCATCTGTGCGGGGAGAAGTTGTTGCTTTTAATTTAAAAGATACTAACGGCATTTCTCTGAAGGTCAAAGGTGACGGGAGGAAATATCAATTTAGAATTCAGTCAAATAACCCTAAAGCTCGTCGAGCGAATTATACCTGTGAGTTTCAGACTAAAAAAAATACAGTCCAAAATTTTTACTTACCTTATAAGGAGTTTTACCCAACTTGGAGGGGTAGGAAATTGAATGATATTCCAAAGCTAAAGGGAAGTGACATATATGGAGTAGGATTTTTTTTGGGAGATAAAATTCAAGGTGATTTTAAATTGGAGATTTTTGAAATCATAGCCGCAAAGAAAAAATCATCTAAATAAATACCGTCAAAAAACTCTTCTTCTAGCTGGTTAGGTAGGACTAAATAATTTCGATCACTTTAATTTTCGTTTAGAATTGAAAAATCTTAGTCTTTTTTATCAATAATTAGATACTTTAAATAAAGTGTTTATTATATGCCAAAAAGAGATTGAGTTTTGAGGTCTTTTTTCTAGTCTTTCGAAGTGCGAATTCGTTTGCGCTTGATTGCTATAACCATTCTGGTTTTGTCTCTCGCTGTATGGGGATTTAGCGGCTTCCATCGAGGCTGGTCTAAATCAACCGTCACGGAGATGAAAATCGACCAAATAACAGGGCTTGAATATCCTGTGACGGTTAATAGTTTTGTCTTCGGATTGGAGATGTTAGGTGCATTTGTTTTAATTACGTGCATTTGTTTAGGAGCGTCTTTCGCGTTTAAAAAAAATACAAACTGATATGATAAATAGTAACTTTGCAGGATGGGCTATTTGTGTGGCTTTAGCTGGTTTTTGTTCAGCAACAATGAATGCTGATCCAATTGTTTTTGATTTCAAAGATCCCAAAAAGGTTAATAATGCTTTGTTTCTTTTAGATGCGCCACTGGAATCGATTTCGGGAACAGCCACTGGAATTTCAGGGGCTATTACGTTTGATCCAGAAAAGCCAGCTGCAACTAAAGGTAAGATTGTTTTGGATGCGTCTACCCTTCACGTTGACAATCCAGTTATGAAGAAGCACATGCTTGATAAAGGTTGGATGGATGTTGCGAACTATCCCAAAATTCAGTTTGTTGCTGAAAGCTTAACTAATATAAAAGTCAATAGTTCCAAAATTCAGGCGAAAGCCGTCGGTAAGTTCTCCGTAAAAGGTGTGACAAAAAAAGTTACTGTTCCGGTCACATTGACTTTTCTTAAGGGAATGCTGGTTAAACGAAATCGTGTTCCGGGTGATTTGCTTGTATTGCGTTCCGATTTTACGATCAAACGTTCTGATTATGGAATTAATTCAGGGAATAATGAGGAGAAAGTTTCTGATGAGATTGAGATAAAACTTCGAGTTGCAGGTGCTGCTCCAACTGGTAAATAAAATTTTTATATTTTAACTCTTCAGCGTTAGTAGAAAGAGCTGTCGAGTTTTACCATCTTTGCTTACGCCTGGGACTAAGATTTGGTCACTTGAGCGATTCCAGCAGGGCGAGGGGTCCTGACGTAAATCCCCGGACTGCCAATGCCCGATATTGAATCCTTCAGTCCTTACATATTCACCGCTTTCTCGATTATAAATAGTGTAATGGTTGGACTTGTTTTTACGGTCTTTGTGGCCGTTAACAAATAGTTGGCCGTTTGGTGAAAGCGCGATATCGCCTTCTGGATCCGGGAAAATTTCTGGAGAGCCCAATGTTCCAACGACAATCTGATTGTCTGTGTCGAAAAGGATTTGTCTATCTTTCTGCCTGCCAATCATTCGGTGTCCGTAGTCCCACTCCGGATGTCCGCCTATGTGAATCCGGTTCGATTTAAGAAAGTTGTTGTCGATATTAATAACGAATGGATGATTTATACGCTTGCCTTTTTGGCCGCTCCAGCCAGCGCGAGCAAAAAAGAAAATTCGATCTCCTTCACGATTAGAAAGAGAGTGGTTAATGAATAGATGACTTGTTTTAATATTGTGGCCAATAGATTCGAGTTCTCTCGCCATTTGATGAAATGATACTAGTAATTTTTTTTCTCCAGTCCGGGTGTTGACTTTAAAGAGTCCGTCATCTTTAGGGTGGGCAATGCCTTCAGTCCAGTCCCATGCGCCTTTGTAGCCGGTTACTGGCCTTAGCCTGGCCATTCGTGCATAGTTAAGGCCAAGAAACCAGCCTCCTTTTTGAGCTACTCCTCCGTTTCCGATAGGGGTATCTTTAAAACGGTATTCTCGGATTCTTTTGTTTTTTTCTATATCGTAAAGAACACAGAACACCTTGCCGGTTTTTAGGTCTCGATCATTGAAGAAAAACTGTGTCTCTTGATTATCTGGGTTCCAATAGAACATGGTGCCTTGTTGAGGGTTCCAACCGCGCGTCTGGTCAACCACTTTGGTTTGATATCCGTTATGCGTATCGATCAATACAACGTTGGCAGGGTCTTTTGGGCCTGGCATACGATCGTGAAAACTGGTCTGTAAAGCTACAATATATCGGCCGCTATGGTTCCATGGTATATTTTGAACATGACCTATGTACCCGAAGAAATGAGTCATTGGGCCGTGGGTGATTTGTTTGACCTCTATCTGAAATGCATCCTTGCCCTTAGCAAGGCTTGGCCAAATGAGTAAAAGGAAATTTAGAAGAATAAAAAAATAGCGCATCGTGAACCTAGGCTGTGAGCCAATAAAAAAATTGGTGCAAGCCTCAATTATATATTGCCTATACTTGGAATTATTTATTGGGGGGTGATGTTTCCTCTGGTTCATCAATTTGGGTTTCTTTAATTAGTTTGCCTTCATCAAACAAGGCGATTCGAACTTTCTTTCCGTTTTCGTCCCAAGCAAACCACTCTCCAGTTCTCATTCCCATGTCGTATGAGCCTTCTTGTTCTAATTGGCCGTTTTCGTGAAAGCGTTTAATTTTGCCGTGTGGCATTCCGTCCTTATATTCCCACTCAACAGCTTTGACTTCGTTTGTGTGCCAAAAAACCTGAAGACCGTCCGGCTTTCCGTTTGCAAAATTTCCGGCTTTGTCGGGTCTCCCGTTATCGAACCACATTTCCCACAGGCCACTGCGTTTGCCTTCGGCGAATTTACCTTCAGTTTGTTTGTTGCCGTTGGGATGCCATACAGTGTTGAGTCCATAAGGTAATCCGTTAGTGAAGGTCATTTGAAGTTTTACTACGCCATTGGTGTGGTAATCGAGTTCCATGCCTGTAAAGAGATTTGTAGTCCCTCTAAGATACCAAAGGCCATTTTTTTTGATCAATTCTTCCTCTTTAACAATTTCCATTCCGTTGGTTGACTGTAGTGTCTGCTGAATTACAGGGGGTAGTGGGATTGTAGGTTTGGTTTCTGGAGTTTTTTCACTCACTTGAGGGGAGCAGCCTGTGGAGTGCAGGCTTAATATAGTCGATAATCCTATAAGGATGCTTTTTTCAATTAGTTTCATGATCGCAACCGCGCACAGAGAATGCAGCCGAAGTCTCAAAGGGAAAAACAAATTCTCTATTTTCTTCGACTGAATAAGATGGAGTTTGAGTGGTGATTTAGGCAAAGGTAACCGGCGTCTGTGTGTATCTATTTTCAGGCTAACAGTGGTTTTGCATGCACTTTGCTTGGCGGAGCTATGGCTATTTTGTTTTTCTGGAGCGTTCCAGTTGTTGGTCAGTCCAGTGATGAGAACCTGGCGATAGTGTATACAAAGGTGACGCCTTCGGTTGCTGGAGCTAAAAGGTTTGAGATAGTTTCACCTCGTCAAAGTGGGATTACTTTCACAAATCATCTGGCTGGTTTGGAATATTACAAGAACATGGTTGCTCACAATGGCGCAGGGGTGGCTTTAGGAGATGTGAATGGGGATGGTTTAGCAGATGTGTTTTTATGCAATATTCAAGGAGGTAATGCATTGTATTTGAATCAAGGTGATTTTCGATTCAAACCTATTCCAGGGCCACAGGAAATGAAGGCTTTTATCAGTACCGGTGCGGTGTTGGTGGATGTTGATGGTGATGGTGACAACGATTTGTTGGTTAATGGGGTGCAGGTTGGAACTCGATTGTTTTTAAATGACGGTGCAGGAGGATTTGATTTAAGTGAGGTTTCTGGGTTGGAGGATTCTGGCACAACAACTTCGATGGCGCTTGCTGACGTTGATGCTGATGGTGATTTGGATTTGTATGTTGCCCATTATATAGATTGGATGCATTTGGCAGATCCTACAACGCGCTTTGAGTATTCTAGACGTGGTGATCAGTTGATGGTCACAAGGATCAATGGCGAATCTACATTGAAACCAAAATGGAAGGATCGCTTTACAGTTTCCAATACTGGTCGCGTTAGAGAATTGCCTGAAGCGGACCGGTTTTATCTCAACAACGGTGATGGCACTTTTCGAGATGTTTCTATCGAGAAAAGATTTATCATAGATGGGGAGGCTCGTTCCCTTTCATCACTTCGGGAGTGGGGGCTAGCTGTAACTTTCCGTGATGTTAATAACGACTTTTTGCCCGACCTCTATGTTTGTAACGATTTTGCCAGCCCGGATCGATTTTGGATTAACCAGGGCAAAGGTAAGTTTGAATTAACTAATTATAGTAATATTCGTCACACTAGCCGCTCGTCGATGGGTGTGGATTTTACAGACCTTAATGCTGACGGCGTGCCGGATTTTATGCTGCTAGATATGCTGGACCCGAGTCGTGCTCGTCGATTGGTGCAACTAGAAAAAGAAGTGGAACGGTCCAGTCGATTATTGGATTGGAAGTATGTGCCGCGCTTTAATCGCAACGTATTGATGATATCTCAAGATAGCCCATTGTGGTTTGATACCGCTTACTATTCGGGTGTAGAGGCGAGCGCTTGGTCGTGGAATGTCCGGTTTTTAGATGCCGATCTGGACGGTGATGATGACATGTTGATAACCAATGGATTTGCGTTTGATACCATGGATATGGATGCTAGTTTGAAACTTAAATCTGTACAAAAATCGAGTCGTAAAGATGCACGTTCTTTATATGAGTTGAAGAAATTACAGCCGCGCTATAATTCGCCCAATCAATTATTTCGTAACGATGGTCAGTTGCGGTTTGCAGAGTCTGGAACTGCTTTTGGTTTTGATCATAATGGAATTACATATGGGTTAGGGATGGCGGATTTCGATAATGATGGCGATTTGGATTTTATAACGAATAACCTCAATGAGTCGCCGTCGCTTTACAGAAACAATTCGCAAGAACCCAGAATTCAAGTCCGCCTGCAAGGTGGGGTGGGGAGTAAGGTTCGGCTGCAGCATGCCAATGGAGCTACGGTGCGTGAAATTTTTTCCGGCGGAGGGTATTTGAGTGGTGATAGTGGAGAGGTGGTTTTTGCAATGAACATATCTGGCAAAAAAGTTAAGGAGTCATCTCTTGAGGTTGAATGGCCAGATGGCTCTGTAGTCACTCGGGTTATTGATCTAAAGGCCAATTCTATTTATCGACTTAAAAAAGATGTATCAACAGAAAAGCGCTCCACAACGGATGCCCCTTCTGGCAAGCCAATGTTTCTTCAAAAGTTGGATGCAATTGCGTTTCGGCATTTTCCAAATTTGACTAAGGACTACGACGAGAATCCGTTTCTTCTTAAACGGCTTAGCGCGACGGCACCCCCGGCTTTATTGCGTGATTTTGATGGTAATGGTTGGTTGGACATTGGGTTTCAGTTGCCCAGAAGTGGTGCGGTTCAGGTTTTTCTTAATCAAGATGGAAATCAATTTCTCCCTTTGGCTTCGAAGTACAATGATCCAAGCGGGTTAATGGAAAATTCAGGATGGTTAGATGGGTTCGTTGTTGTGGATGCTAAGCCTAGTTTCGAAGAATCGCTAAATCAGCAAATTCTAACGCCAGAGCTTAATCAGTCTTTGCGCCTTGTGTTACGTGCTGACATTGATGGGAACGGTTTTGCTGATGCAATTTATATTACACAGGATTCGATGCTAGATCATCCTGCTGCAAGTCAGGCGTTTGTTTATTTGCAACATGATGGTGTTTTTCATCGTGCTGATACTTGGGAGAAGTCGCTGTCTGATCTTGGTCATGTTTCCAGTGCTATATGTGTCGACATGGACAGCGATCTCGATGCTGATCTTTTGGTTGCGAATGAGTCTGGTAGTATTAAATTATTCGAAAATCGCGATGGTGTTTTTTTAGATGTTAGTGAGTCAGTCAACTTGGCTGGGCATGTTGGCTTATGGCAAGGATTGGCGGTAGGTGATTTTAATAATGATGGTCGAATGGATTTTGTTGCTGGTAATATTGGCCGCAACAGTCCGCTTGAACCTTACCAAGAAAACTTGGTTTATTTGAGTCGTTCAGAAGTGCCGCGCATTTCGTTATTTGCTTTGCAGGATAAGGGCAGGCTTTTGCCGATAGATGATATGGATTTATTTTCCCGAGTAGTTGACCGAACGACATTGCCACAGAGTTATAATGAATTTTCCAATTCAAACCTTGATGTCGTGTTAAAGTCTTTTGGAGTGTTGAAGCAGACTGGAATCAATTGCCTCGAGACCTCGGTCTTTCTGAATCGAGCAGGCAAGTTTGAAAGGTTTGCTTTACCTGTTGAAGCGCAGTGGAGTCCTACTTCCAGTATCTGTGTTGCTGATTTTGATAATGATGGACTTGAAGATTTGTTCCTTAGCCAGAATTGGTATTCTATTCGTCCGGACTTGGGTCGCTTGGATTCCAGTGCTGGTATGATTTTGCTTGGGGAAGGGGAGGGGAGTTTCAAGGGAGTGAGTTCGGGGCGTAGCGGATTAGCGATTTTGGGAGAGAGCCGCAATGCAGTCATTGCTGATTTTAATCATGATGGTCGATCTGATATTGTTGCCACTCAGACACTTGGTCAGGCTCATCTTTACCTTGGGCAATCTGAAAAGAGAGGTATTCGCTTGATTATTGACAGAAAGGTTAAATTGGCTAAGCGCTTAGGCTGTTCTGTTCGTTTGTTGTATCCAGATGAAACCTCTTCTCCACCAAGGTGGTTATACTCTGGGGACGGGGTTCTTGCTCAGTGTCCAACCGAAGCTATCTTAGGCTTTAAATCATGGCCCTCATCTATTCAGATAGTTTGGTCTGATGGAGAGAAACAAACGATTTTAGTTCGACCGGGAATTTATGAATACATTGCTCGATAAGCTATTAGCCATTGCGATTGCTTGCTGTTTAATTTCTATGGGGTGTGATTCATCACAGCTAGCCGAGAAGCCTATTCCTAAAAAGCCCAAGCCTTTCGTGTTTAATCCTTCAGTGAATCTAGTTGCTATTGATCCTGGTCGTTTTATCCGTGTTACTGATACACAGCAGAATATTACCATTTCACAAAAGTTTTGGATTGGTACACACGAAATCACTCAGAGTGAGTTTGAGGCG
>Ga0066836_10000231_pt1 | contig 24767 bp, 14 predicted proteins | sample ETNtaG_18_FD_71568 | JGI IMG/M metagenome (GOLD analysis project Ga0066836, IMG submission 71568) | Marine microbial and viral communities from oxygen minimum zone, Eastern Pacific Ocean - ETNP201302SV91 | ecosystem: Environmental > Aquatic > Marine > Oceanic | place: Pacific Ocean: Eastern... | reverse complement strand
ATTTAGTCAAGGATGAACTAAAGAACCATATTCGTGCAAAGGTCGATGCCGATGAAGATCTCAAGGCTGAAATCAAGGAAGCGGTATCATACTATTTCCAAGCAAAGGCTCGCTCCGTTTATGCTGAATTGAAAGCAAGTCGAGCCGCAGCAAGACTTGGCCTGAGGATGTTACCAGATGACCTCCAGGGTGAGGTCGGAGAAGCCCTTGTCGGATTATTTGAGAAGGAACTCGGCACATTGCTAGAGAAGGCTCTTTGAGCATTTTTGGGACTAATGTGCCCACAGTGTTGAATAGGGCATTAGCGACACAGTTCTTCAGGTGAGTAAGTATATGCGCCTCATACAGCCAATCATACTCTGCCTTATCTTGCTGTTATCCTCTTTACCGATGGACACTGTAAGTGCAGAATCGCAAACTGTTTGCTGTGATTCAAATGCGATAGAGCTCCATCTACTTGGACCAGCAAATGCAGGGATGATGACGCCATTTGATGCCGAGTTAGGTACTGAGGCAGAAGAAGTTGCAATTACCGACGCTGTTGCTCAGGAACAAATGCTTGCAGAATGGAGTATTTCTCCAGCGTGGCCAGGGGAATTTCCCTCATCAACTTGGGAATTTGACATTCAATATGAAGTCAAAAATGCCGGTGGAGCCCAAATCAACGCCTCGGTCGAAGTCATGATTGGTGGAGAAACTCATACTGGCACTACCGATGCAAGTAACTCATTTCTTCCAGCAGGGTCTAGTGTTCTTTCAATATCCATACCCGTAGATTCAGGTTCTATTTCAGGCTCAAGCAGTATTACTGTTACACTGAAGGCTCAAACAGTCGTATTCAGCGTACCTAGCGGCGATGCTGGATTGTTCTTCAGATGGGGAACAGCCGATGATGACAGTAGTATCAATGCCAATATACCGCTTGTTGATTTGACTATTGAGGAACCAGTGGTTGAGGGATTAGACACCCATATCTCTCTGGTGATTGCATCACCATGGGGAACATCGGTTGGAGCATATGCAAACAGCCTCGAAATGCGAATTAATAATGCTGCATTGAATGGCGATCCAATTCAGACAAGGAGTGGCGAATATGTTCGTCTCACATGGACTTGGACTGCAGCAACTGGTGGAGAACAAAATATCACGATTGAAGCATCGATTCAAATTCAATCAGGAACACCAACAATGTCGGGAACAGCGGAATTCACAATTTATCCACAAGATGATGGTTCTGGAGGAGGCGGTGTATTCTATCCTGATGAAGAACCACTGAGATCGGATGGTGGTGGCTCTCCTCTTGCAGTCCAAATTACGATGGATGTGTATGAAGAAAAAGATAAGATGGTTATCGATAGGGTGACTACCCTCAGTATTGATGGGGAAATTGCATATTGGATGCGTTGGGGCTTTGATAACATCGGCAATGAGGACCCTGCATTATCTCAACCCCTGAGAATATTCCGCGCCGGGGCTGTCGATGATGACCTGCGCCGAAATCGAGTCGTCGATGAAGTAGAAATTAACGAATTTGAACATCAAATGGTCAACCTAGCAATGACTTACATGAATGATGGAATGGCCATTGAATTGGAAGAATTGCTTGGCAATGATGTTACTGATTTAATCGAACTCTCTTTCGAAATTGATTTACATAAAGAATACAAAGTCACTCCACACCCACTAACTCTCACAATAAAAACAAAGGAAATTGCCGAAAAAGATAGCGTCAATACTCTCTTGCGGCATTTCCTGATACCACAGGCGACTCCTATCTGGTCGAGTTTTGATCTCATGATTCAGATTGATACCGATTTGATGTCCAGCCTCACAGGTGCAGAACTGAGAACGGATGATGACAGTTTCGAATCATCTCTTAAGCACCGAAGGGGACTAAGCGGGGAATCAATTGAAATTAGTCAGAGGGGAATTGACCCCTCTACAACATTTAGTCTGACGGCATTGCCTTCAACAAATATTCTCAACGCGCCGCTATCACTGAATCTACTTACTCTAATTCTCCTTGGTAGTGGTTTCTGGTTTGCACTCACCATTACAAAGGATAAGCGTCGAAATGCGTTGTGGATAGAATTGGTACTTGTGCCATTTGTTTTGATAACCCTATGGTACTCTTACCCGCCATTCACTGTAGGGGCGATTGCCTGTAGTACGGTGATAATGTGGATAATTACCGCTTTCGCCAGTCCAAAACGGCGCAAAGTTCCTGGAGAAAATCTGCCTACCTTCCCAATGATTGATTGCCCTGCCTGCAGTACTGTAAATCCGGTAACTACTGATACTCGCCCATTTAGAATGCCATGCGGAGGATGTGGAAGAGTCCTCAAAATTGTGGATTAAAGATGACCTTGTTTGATTAGGTTATCAGCAATCACACTGGCATGAACTCTAGATGCATCAGAATCTTCAGGCCATCCTTCAAGTGCAACATGCAATTGACTAGCAATGTCAACATCATGCCCAGGAACAATTGCTCGGTGCCAGATTAACTCCTCGACACGCATTGTAGACAATCCCTCTTCCTTTAGGCAAGGCAAGACCAATTCACTAATTGCGCCTGACCTCTCTTCAAAGTCCATACCTGGCCAACTTCGGCGCAACCGCTTCAGCATACCAGCTGAAAGGCCAGGAATCATGTTTGGTGCTGGTGAAGGGACCTCCGGTAAAGTCCGGACATCAATCGAACCTTCAGAATCTAAATGATCACGTAATAGCAACATTACTGGGTCGTAATTTGATTCCATTCTATTTGAGAGCCAAGTACCTGCTAATACCATTGCTCGTTGCTTCCTTACACGTGCACCATCTGGGGCAATTATCGCTGCAATTGTCCCACAAATCGCTACACAATCCACTGCTCCATGGTGTGAGCGTGTTGAAGATTCAGATTCCACTTCAACCTGAAGAGGATGTATATGGATGACACCATCTTCCATCAGCATGGAATTTTGTGCCTCCTCGAATGGATCGAGATGGATTGTCAATCCATCTCCTTCAGGCAATGGTGGAACCTCATCTCTTGGCACATGCCTTCGCGGTGGTTGTAAGCGACGTCGATAAGGGATTGAGACATCCAATAATGCGGCTTCTAATTGGGAAAGGGCGAGTACGCCTTCCATATCGGCTGGAGAAACGATTTGGATGATTTCTGCCTCTTTGATACGATTGACAATGGCGAGCAGACCTTCTTTGAGGTCCACAAATAAGGATGTCTGAAGCAGGTCGTGCATCCACTCACCATCCGACCACTCGCGGCCGGTAGTTCATCAAGTTGTGCGGAACCATCACTCTACCATCAGGCGGAGTTGGTCACGCTTGTACTTCCATTCGGAGTCTAAACGACCCTCGGAGATGTAGTACTTTGCGAGTCTGCGAATTTTTGCTTCAATCAATTCAAGGGCACGCTTGTTATGCAAATCCTTACGATTGGTTCCAAGGTGCTCAATGATGGTAACTGCCTTGCGCATGAGATTCATCATGTCTTCAGGGTAAGAACCACCAATTTCGTTCTCCAAGAGGATTGCGGAAACTCTCTTGCCCAGAACGGTTCGGACATCGGGAACTGCGTGTTGGTCACGAAGGATAGTACCAATCTGTGCGCTGGTGTGCCCTGATTTACCGAGTTCGATGATTAGGGAATTGATAGCAGATACATCTGTGTTGGACCACTCTGGTGCTACACCTGTGTGTGGCTTTGTGGAACCAGACTTACCCTTGCTGCCAGCGTACATTCGTGCCATGTGAGATACCTCCGAGCATTTCGCCGACCTGTAACCCATTCTTAACCGCTGCGGCCATCTCCCCTACGGGGAATCACAGCCTTTGATGCATCTTTCCAAGCCTACCCGGTGTTGCAGACCACTCCCAAGCAGGAGCTGTTGCACGTCCGATTCCAACAACTGCGTCGTCTTGCATCACCAATAAATCCTGACCGGCTCGTATGGTTTCAGGCCATGATTTTAGAATGGACAAGTTGAGGTCTCCCTTCCACTTGATATCCGACTTGAGGTGGACCCGAGGCAAGGAATCATGCTTATCGAGGAGCGGTATCGAAGCCTTTGCTAATGAAAATCCGCCTCTGTCAGGCGCCCACATTGCGATTTGTTCGCCATTGAGATTTATCTTCCATCTGGGGAAGCGTCCCCCTATATTGACTCCTTCAAGCCAATTGTCGTTGAGGTTGTGGAATCTAGCTACAGAACGGAAATTAGCGATATTGACTTCTTCGCCACGACGCCTCTTGATGCGCACATGGTTGAGTACTGCTTCTCCTAATCTATTCAATGAATCATGATATGTTGCTGAATCGCCTTGTCTGGTCTCAATAATTTCACATGAGGCGTTTTGATATTCCATACCACTGTGGTTGATAATTACCCGATAGCCGTTATTGCTCACAAGTGCATCAAGCATTGTCCGAACACGCTTCAGTTCATCATCGCCCCAATTACCGGTTACGGGAATATCATAATGTCCAGCAGGCCAACATTCTTCCAAGTCTCTTGGCACAAGCCCAAGAGGTGAAGTTACCATCACTTCATGGGCGGCATTGTGTCCAAGTGCTCGTCTAAATGATCTATGTGAACGCGAAAATGAATATGGTTTTCTTGCTGAGCACGGCAATAGTATCAGCACATCATCTACTCCTTCCGGCCGGGAGTAAGACTCTGTCATGAATCGAACCCAATCGGTGATGATTGGGTCATCGTGGGAATCGCTAGAGTGTATCCTCAAGGTTGTACCTTCAGACACGATTTGATTGAGAAAGCCATTCTTTTGTGACATTAATTGGTCATGTCGCCTCATATGCTCAACTAAACGCGGGCTAGAGAGCGATTTTTTCATTGCTAATTCCCGGAGATTACCATCCCTAATCGCTCTGCGCACCTCGGCAATTGCTAGAGACCAATGGTCTACATCATCTTCGACTGTAGGTTCATTCAACCGTGGACCTTCGCCAGATAATACAGCTCCAAATGCCTCGGCTTGTTGAGAGCGTGTAGTGTCGAATAGGTCGACTCCAAACCATGAATATACTGCACAATTATCCGGCCCACCAATCCCTGGGCACCACAATAGAGCACCAGGAAATCTACGCTTGATTACATCGATTGCTTCAACAAGACGTCCTGGACGACCTGCTAATTGAAGAGCATCTGTCAATACTACTACATGAGGCTGAATCTCAGTTTCAGCGAGTTCTTGATCATGGCACATAGCCTGCCAAGAAACAGGCAATAGTAGTCCCTTGTCAGCAGATTCTCCTGCATCAGCCTCATCTAAAGAGGGCGGAAGTACATGCCCGATAGAAGCGCTGAGCATTGGAGATAATTCTGAGCCTTCCCATGGAGCAAAAGCTGCTCTGGCTTCGAGTTTGATTATTGCAGGAATCCCTTCATCCTTCGAAGTAGTGAACGGAGCAATAGAAACCGGAGCATCATCACCATCCATCAATACTAATCCTGGAGTGAAGGAAGATGGTTCGCTGCGATCACCTAGGCCCCATAGGCGCGCCATCCTTTGGCGTGCTATTACGGAGCGTCCTAGCGCCTGCATGTATCATGCCCGTGTGTGCGCCTGTCTTGAATGATTTGAAGGAGGAGAAGTGCACGAGAGTCTGACATGCGCAGGGCATTAGTCGGCATTTTGGTTGTGATGTTTATCGCACAAGGGGCTAGTGCGTACTCATTCACCTATGCTGTCGTAGATGGTCGCGCTTGGCTCGACTGCACCGGTGAAGCCAACATTAGCAATAATGGAGTTGAACTTGCAAATGGCACCTCCTTTGAGGTTGGAATAAGTGCTGGTAATGCTACTGTATCCGCAGGACATGGAGTATATTGCCAAGGCGTGCTCCCTACAATGGAAGATTTGCCAAATCTTCGACCCGCACCCGGGGAAGTATTTGCATCGACAAATGTACAATTATGCCCGCAAGATTACTTCTTCATTGGAAATTGTGATGCAACAATAATGACTGGTGACATGACGAATGATAGCGCCGATGTCTTTGCAACCCCAGTAGAATCCGGTGAAATGTTTCGTATCAATTTGATGGGTTCATCTTCAGACCTCGATGTCCAACTTCATTTCCAAACAAATGATAGTGAAATTGTAATTGGTGAAATCACATCTGCATCCAATACATCGATTGATGGTATGGAACCACTATTTATTCCCATTTCTGAAGAAGGACGTATTGTGGCTACAGTTACCAGTCAATCTCCTGATACTCTTTGGTCAATGACTGTTCATCGTATCGATGTTAGCTCTCCACGAATCGTTGACTATCCCACATTCCTAAACGGAATTGGCCGTGTTCCTATACGTACACCCTTCAGTTCAACACAGTCACTAGAGATTGTAGCACTCACCGAAATATCTGATGTAAACAATAGTTTAGATGCAAGTATTAGAATGCTACAAGGTGGTTCGTGGGGAGAATCAAGCACTCACCATGCAGGGGATATGGTGTTCTCGCAAACTGATGTTGAACTCATTGAGATAACCGTTGATTGTGATTGTTATTGGACCAGTCGCCTCCAAAGAAATAGTCATGCAGATGCCAATTCGGGCCGAGAATCACCTGCACTGATACCAATGGGACTTACTTCAGACAATTCCTCGTGGCCTCTGATTGAAATGGATGGAGAGGTTGTACAAGGCGAGTTAACTTTGCCGAATGGCGATTGGATTGATGTTCTACGTGTAGAGACGACTGGTTGGAACGAGTCGATCCATTTAATCGACCTCACACTTGAGGGAGATGTAAGGGATATGAAAGTAAAAATTCTCGACATCGACCAGAAAACTTGGGAAATACTCGATGAAAATGAAGCTTCGTTTTCAATGGATAATATAGAGGCGTCGCTCACTGTTGGGAGAGGTACACACTTCATCATCATCGAGCATGTAAATGGCTCTGCTGCAGCAAGTAATGAATCCGAAATACTGCACTGGAATATTCGGGTTGACACCATTGTAATCGATGAGGGCGAAGAGCCATGGTTCGCCGCGAGTGATGAAGTAGAAAGTGCAGCAGTAATGTTGCGTTGGTCTCTTGGTTTCTCATTCCTCCTCCCGCTAATATGGATTCTAGTTCACTTGAGAAGCGAGCGAATCCTTGCCGCAGAGATGGCCACAGCAAAGAATAGGCTAGAGTGGTTACGCCAACGCCTTGAAGGCGGGCAGCCTGTTGAGAAAGACTTGGCTCGCGCTCTACGTGCAGTTGCTAGTCTTGAATGGGAAGAAGCACTAACGGCATGGGGAAAACCAACTCTTCGGCATCATACTTCAGGAATAGACATCGCAGTATGGGTCATGGATGATAGAATGGCTACCAATGGCGCTTGGCCTCTATTGATTGGCCTCAACCCTCAGGAGGAGGAATGGGAAGTTGCAGCAATAAGATTTGAAGCCCCAGAAGGTGAACACTGGGAAGTTAGTAAGGTTGAGCCACGCTTACTTTATCGAGGACATGAAGTATTTGTCGACACATTATCAAAAGGCACTCGTTTCTTCATCAAAGTAGAGTTGTCCGGTGGTGGAAATGCACTGGACATTCACCTTTCAGGGCTTGTTGATGGTATGCCTATGGCTGCTAAGCCAACACAAATTATTACACGCTCTGAACACTCTGAAGAAGAGTGATCAAGAACGTCTATCTTCAGCATCATCGATGATACGATCGATAATATCGTCGCCACCATCAAGCGAGTCTCTAAGTTCTTTGAGAGATTTCTTGGTAGCTTTATCGAATTTCTTTGGCATATACAATTTGAGTAATACTACTACATCGCCTCGGCCAAAGCCACGCTTACTAGGAAGTCCTCTGCCACTAATTATCGTAGTATCTCCCGAATTACTTCCTGCAGGGATTTTGATAGTCAAGTCCTTGCCATCAAAGTGAGAAATTGTGATTGAGGTGCCCAAAGCAAGGTCACTAAAACCAATTGGAATACTCATGATTAAATCCATTCCATTACGCTCAAACCAAGCGTGCTCTTCGATTCGTAATTCAATAAATAGGTCGCCTGAAGTTCCTTTTCCAAAAGGCCCTGGCTGACCCTTGCTTCTCATACGCAAACGAGTACCATCACTTGCTCCCTTCGGGACATTAAATCGCAAAGTTTCCTCAGAAGTGTCAAGACCGTCTCCAGCACACTTTTTGCATCGTGCTGCCGATGACATGCCACTACCTTGACATTGGGGGCAATCTCGAACTGCATCTTGGACAAAGGGACCAACTTGCTGCCTAATACGTACCCTGCCTTGGCCATCGCATTCTGTACAATCACTAACTTTTCCGTCTTTGGCACCTGTGCCATTACAGTCGCTACAGTGGTGTGGAAGATCAAGAGTAATTTCCTCCTCGGTTCCATCTAATACTGATTTTAGGCTTACCGAATGACGAACGAGAATATCGTTGCCTTGACGTTTTGTGGAACGCCTTGAGCCTCCCCCAAATATATTGGAAAAGAAATCGCCTCCAAGGATGTCATCCAGATTGATATTGAATCCTTGGAAACCTCCAGCGCCAAATGGACTTCCGCCCGGACTATTATGTCCAAAACGGTCATAATTTGCACGCTTTTGAGAATCGGATAGTACTGCATAAGCTTCCTGTATTTCCTTGAATTTGGACTCTGCATCTGGTGAATCATTCTTGTCAGGGTGAAACTTTCGAGCCATAGACCTGAAGGCCTTTTTCAACTCGGAATCATCTGCGCTCTTGGTGACTCCAAGAACTTCGTAGTAGTCGCGCTTTTCTGACATTTCGACCACTGCCTTATTCCGTTCGGGTAGCAGGGCCTCTTTGAACCATGCGCTCAAAGATTGCTACCACAATTGCTACAGAAGCGCTCTCCAACTTCATTCGGGGCAGAACATGTTCGACATGTTGGACGTGGCGAAAATGAGGAAGAGGATGGCTCAGGAGAATATGCCGCCACAGATTGGACGCCATACGCCATTTCCTCCAGTGAGAGGGTTTGTTTTTCCTCTACTTCAGGTGCAACTTCAACATCGATGTCGAGGTTTCCTCCATCTGTCATCGTGGTGAGCACCATTTCCGTTTTCTTACGGTCGGTCTCAATAGGTTGAATTGGAGCGATTGGTCGTTGTGCTGTAACAGGGGTTTCACGGCTCCTCTGTTCGAGTGAGGCAGCCCTCTTGGCTTCTCTTTCAGCAGCACGGTCATGCCCCCAAAAACCGGAAATCCAATCGATTAATGCATCCATTGGGGAAGTTTTGCGAGTCGCACCTATAGTTGAGCGAACGGCCCCGTCATCGAATTGCTCATCCCCGGTTACCCTTCTTTGTGCACGCATTACATGTTCGGAATCTATTAGCATCTCAACTTCGACTTCCTCAGAAATCTCAACGTCTTGATTCACACCTGAACCAGTAAGCATGCTAACTTGTCCTTTCATGTTGACTTCAGCATCAATAGAAAGTCCAGTTTCCATATGTACATCCTTCTCCCAGACACCCTTTTCCTCTGCCTTGAAGTGCTCACCAACTGATTTCACTGCTTTGGAGCGAACCCATTCGTGATCTCGTACGATTCGAGTCTTTCGGAACATGATAATTCCTATTGCAAGTGCAACGATATGAAGAGTTACATCAAGCGTAGGTGAAACTGACATCATCCCACCCAATGGAGTAATGATTACTCTCAAGGTGTTTAGAATCACTATTGGTAATCCCAGAAGTACCCAAGAAGTCAGGCCACGGGGGACATCCATGAACCTGTGCGCGAGGTTCAAGGGATAATTGTTGACATTTCATGACCGGTCTTTAGGTGGCCTTCCAGTGCGTACCAGTCCGTCGAAGAGACCTATGGTGAAGGCCGTATGTAGAATAATCAAGCACAATGGGATACCGACAATGCTTGATATCCCCCTCATCGAAGCAATTCCAACCAGTAATAGCGTGGCCAAATATACTGCAGGAGCCCACCACCAAACCGGCAATAAGGGAATCATGATTAGTCCAATAATTGGAAGAAACTCACGTGGGTCAGCACGTAGGGGGTGGCGTAAAATTACCTTAGTTCGCCAAAATCCATAACGGTGGCTCATTCGCCACCAATTGGAAAGTGTCGAACGCTTATGCATGTAAACTGCAGATACATCACTTCGCCACAATTGCCAACCCGCAGCAATCATTCGCATCGAGAGGTCAGAATCCTGGCTGGTAATGAAGCGTTCATCCCACCCCTCAACCTCTTTGAGTGCTCTAACATTGTGAAGACAAAAAGCGGGTACTTTAGTACGGCTTCGTCCCTTAAACCGATTGAATTGGCCCCCGCCGGAACCGATTGGCGAGGCTAATGCCCCTTCTACCCAACGCGAAACCATTCCTTCGTGTGAACCCGCTTCGGTACGGCAGCCAATGGCACCGACTTCTTTGCCCAATTCTTCTTCGAGAGCAGCTAGGTCTGCTAGCCTCTTCTCCACATGATCTGCATCAATCCAAGAGTGGCCGATTATTTCCAAGCAATGCGTGATATCCTTGCCGATATGTTCCAATGCGAGGTTGCGTGCTTGGCTTACCCGTTTGCCAGGATTATCAATTACAGTAATTGAATCCCCATATCCTGCAAGAATCTCAAGGGTAGAATCTGTTGAACCACCATCGAGTACCAAGATGTCAATAGGAGTTGTTTGGGCCAACAACGAATCGATACACCGCGCGATATGGGAGCGTTCGTTCAGGGTTGGTACAACTGCGCATACCCGGTATCCCATGGCCTGTGGCAATCTATACGGGATGTGAAGGTTGGCCTGATATCTTGATGAGCCATGGGCATCTGGATAGTAATATGCAGAGGCTAAAACTCTCGGGTGTAGACGAGGGTCTGTCTGTAATAGTCTCGACAATCATCACCGGTGCAGATTCTCCTGACAAAGTCATGGAAGCGGTTTGCAGACTCTTTCCCGGTTTTAGTTGCGAAGTGCCGGAAGAGCCGTCATTCCCTGTTGACAGAAATCTCGTTTTAGCAGCATCCGCCGTTCCTCTCGATGAATTCCTTTCAGCAATTCATACACAACGTATTCTCGATACTAGTCTGGATGCAATGAGTGATAATTTACAAGATGATTCTACAATTTTCCATATCTTAAGACAAGCGGCTCTCGCAGGGAAAGTCGCCTACCCTTTACCGGGTAAATCACCTCTTGGTGGAGTCATTACCATTGAGATTGAAGGTACTGACCTCGCCGATTGGATAGAGGCGGCAACTTGGCACACTGGACGAGATACCATTCCGCGCCGAGTCGGTGATGATTACAGAATGCAAAAAGATGGCGAGGCCATTACCTGGCACTGATTGCTGTGGCAATATCATAATCAGGCCCAAGCCAAGGAACCTCATCTGGTGTGGTGCACCAGCGTGACTCATCATGGACATGCAATTTCATTTCACCGGAAATTACGATGCATTCGTGGACATGTAATCGGACAACTACATCACCGTGATCAAATATCCAAACTCCAATATTTTCGCCCACTTCTACTTCGAGTTCCAATTCCTCCATGATTTCTCTGCGTAAGCAGGAATATGCATCCTCTCCTTCCTCGAACTTACCGCCGGGAAATTCCCACCATCCAGCGTGTTTCTCACTTGGTGCTCTTCGAGCTGCCAAGAAAGCGCCATCGCGCATTATTGCTCCTGCACCGACATCTATTGCCGGCGGACGTAACATACGGTCTATGCATTCAAGTGCTAACCCTTTAGGATCAGTCAACTTATCTCGTAATGGTAGATGTAGGAAAAAGCAAGGTGTATCTTCACAAGTATTCAGTGTGCGATGCAAGACTTCATTGCAAAGAAATTCTCCAGCATCAATACTGATTCTCGGGGAATCAATCATCCTCTCAGTGTCCCAATCAAGAGGATTAATTGTCGCAAATAAATCCCCTTTGCTAGTGATTGTTGAATCCTTGATTTGTCGACCAGAATTATCTGGTATTCGAAAATCAAGTATGTCCCGTCCAACAGTCTCAATTCTAGGCCAATCCGCATTTTCTGCTAATCCCATATGCATTATTGCAGCAAATTCATCTCCTGAATTGATTCGGTCTGCGACCAATTGTGAACCTGCTTCGTCTACACTCAGAATTTCTACTTCAATCGGGTGACCTCGAATCTCTTGCCCTGCAAGTGATTCCGCCACCTCCTGTGAAATATTGGCATCATGCGAGCCAAATGGTGTGAAACCCGTAACCAATACTGGCTTCGCCATAGACACCCCTCAACACCGGCCAACCATGAGCATTCTTGTCGCCACATTGACAAGCCTTAGCGTGAGAGCAGTGGATGATGAGCGAAGATGACGGGGATGTCATGGTCGTGAGTCTGACCACTGAAGTCAAAGAAGCCGGTGTTGGAAATGTCGGTAAACAAATCTGGCATGAAATGACTGCTGGCGTTGGATTTTGGGGCACTCTAAGACCTCTAATCGCTGTGGCTCTAGCCATAATTCCATTCTTATTCCTAGGACAGCACTTCAACCGTAAGCACCGAAAATCATTTGATTTCTTCTTCTTGCAGATACCGTTATCATTTACACTAATCCTTTGGATAGGACTCTATGTATGGTCGATTTTCGATGCATGGAAGGACTCCAGCATACTTGTCGCTGATAATTCAGGGCCATAATTGGCTATCGACTTCGATGGACCCATCTGCCATTCCGGCTAGATCTGCTTTATCATCATCATCGAATTCATCAGGTAAATCTCCGGTGATGAAATTACCAACATTTTGTGATTCAATCGCCCAATACATCACTGAGCCTGAACTACTTGAATGACCTCTATGTTCAGAATCTTCGTGCTCGATTGGAGAAATGTAAACTAAATTTACCAAGCCAAGAAGGTGCCCTGCTTCATGCACTGTAACTGATTTTTCTACTTCCTCGGCCGAAGGCCTTCCAAAGAAACCCTCTGCATCTTCTACAGCATCGAGGAAAATTGCTACCGTCGAAGCATCAACTGCTACACCCAAGACATTCGAATCCTGATTTTTACCTGCAGGATAGAGGAAATGCCAGTGCAGTGTATCCCCTTCCATTGCATCACCTTGGCGGAACTCATCAGAGATCGTTCGTACGTCATTTGAAGTCCAAGGTCCATCGTGAGAGAAATCGACAAGAGTTTTCTCAACTATTACTCCACCCGGTTTTTCACAGACTTCAGTAACTCGACTTTTGAGAGTGTTTACAGCGTTTGTATCGGGCTCGTAGCCCTCTTCATAATCGATCTCTATGACTAGAGAATCGAATGTGCTCGAACGCAAGCAAGCAAGGGCAAGCCCCCCTGGAATTCCGGGATTCTCAGGAAAAATCTCATCTCCACCAAAACATCCACTAAGTGAAGCCAATACCAATAATGTAGACAATAGAATCGCTCTCATTTTCCCACCTCAGAAATCCTCTGGTATCTCCGTAGGACTAAACAACTGTCCCGGTCCAACCGCCTGACTCAATTGCATCCTAACAAGGCGCTCCCACGAACGGAGAACCAATAATGCATCGGAAAGGGGCATTTTGGTTTCATCGATTGAAACCCGAATCAATGTGTCGAGAATGTCCATGCGGTCTCTATCTGTAATCGACAAAGCCTTTTCCAAATCAAATTCGACATCAGATTCCATGACTTCTACTTCCAGAGGCCAAGGCTCGGACAATAACGATGGTAGGGTTTCGCCATTTTCTTGCGCCACCTGCGATAGATGATGCGATGCCTTGTTGGTCCATCTCCCAATAACTAAGCTAGTTTCGATAACTGGCATTGATAATTGATTGACGAGATTTACCATCCTTTCCTGCAGGACGACCATCGCATCAGTGGCGCTCATAATGAGTGGCCTCCGAATCAATCGTTTGAACCCATTGAAGCCACATATTGGTGGCCATAATGTTGCCATTGTTGTTCTGTCCATCCTTCTGGCAGACCAGTTGGCGGCAATGGAGGTGCTAGCTGTGTAGGTGCTCCGTGCTGAACAGCAGTTGGTAGAGTAGGTGTCCCCGGAACGGTTGGGACAGTTTTGCCATCCAGCATATTCTCAATCACTTCAGCGGTCTGATCACCTTCGATTTCCTCATCGCCTCTACGAATCCTTCTAATTTGAATCATTGTCCAAACCGCATATGACATTGCAACAAGGGCGATAAGATACATTACAACAGCAAGTGCAGAATCAGTAACTTGCCCTGCTAATGCTTCACCGTCTCGTTCCACTTCATCTTTTACAAGGAGTGGCGAGATGGAAATTCTCTCCTTTTCAACACCCGAATCCAAGAGAAGTAGGCGATACTCAAGTGTATCTCCACCGAGCCCATCAGCGATTATCTGTAGTGAAATTTGGATATTTTTTCCACTACTCATCTCGACGGTTCTACTACTTGCTTCTGCCCAATAATCTCCCTCTACCTTCTTTTGTAACAAGAAGGTCATTTCGCCAGTTGAGCCAGCATTGCGCGCTTGAATCACCAATTGCACAGAATCACCAGGGTGTGGAGATGGATCCGACCATGTCCATGTGGTATCAGCTGCACGGAGACTAACATCAGGCCCAGTAAGCGCAAGTGGCCAAGATGCAAGTGGTTCCTCCAGTTGGTTTGAATTGCTATCATATGGATTTCCTGAAGCATCTGAGCCAGTAACCCATACATCAATTGTGTAAGATGGTAGCAATTGTGTTGCACCACCATCGGTCAAATCGATATTACCGGTCCAGAAGAATTGGTCCTCGAATGGCGTTGTATCTGGGAGAGGCGCAGTTCCCCTGCTAATTTCAGCCTCACCGGCTCTTACAAGATAGTGAAGTACGGCAGGATTGTCAATGTCGAATCCATTGTCGTCTCTTGTTTCAAGCATTACTTGAAGTTCACCAGCACGCGAAATTGGTATTTCACCACCCGGCTCGATTCCATCTAATGTCACGGCATGAATAGTAGGTTGCTCGCCATCAACTGCAAGACGGAGTCGCGGCTTGAATGGTGATTCATCTGTAGAAAGACCGGGCAGTTCTGTGAGTGATGCTCGCAAATCAAGATGCCCGCTTCTAACATCTGGAACCAGTAAATCAATAGTGAAAAATCCACCATCGCGGCTAGTGGTAATCCATTCATTTTCATAATCTCCAAGTTCGATATTGAATGAGCCTGGTGGCGCTGGAGACTCATCCTCTGCAAACAAAACTCTACCACTGAATCGAAGGGCCTGACCAGCACCGATTAAGGTCTCATCAAATTCTGGATTGTAGTGATTTGTACCATCGCGTAATTCAATTGCGAGAATGTGCCCCGATTGTGTATCAAAGCGCAAATCATTGTCAAGGCTCCACATATCATTTCCTAATCCGGCCTTATGGATGTTACAAGGTACGTCTTCCTCCAGACCACATGATTTATCCTCTATCCAAACTTTAGGAATGAAGTGGTCTTCACCATTTGTATCCCAAATCTCAGGGAAGTTCCATGTTAATTGGAATCTTATCGATACTACCATCCGGGACTCATTAGTGGGGTCTACAATAAATTGTGAATATAGGTTTGATACCGCCAATCCTGAACCTCCACTCTCAAGTGCAAGAGTAGGGAAACCATCGGAATCCTTTCCAATTTGAGCGAAAATCGAAGTTGAATCATCATCGAAATCACCGGCTAATGCAAGCTGAATATATTCGATATCCCACCAGCCATTAGTGTCCGCAATTGCAAAGGTAGCAGTATATGGAATTCCGGGGTGCAATGGAGCACGATCATCATGACCTAATATCGTCGAATTATCGATGTCCATTATTGGCTCGAACTCTTCTCTAATGGTGTACCACGACAATGATTCGTCCCATGCAGGAGGGATTTCTCCTGGCATATTTCCACAATATGGTGGACCATCTGCGCACACAGGTTCACCACCCATCGCAATGACATTTCCTTGACCGTCTTGACCGGAGACATAGAATGCAACTTTATCTCCATGCAATAGCATAGAATCATCGATTAATCCGTTGAATACATTGATTCCACCCGGTCTAACTTCAGGTGTAGTCAAACTCTTTTGGCGATATTCAATTTCCTCAGGTAATCCATTGAAATTTGAATCGGAACATGATTCGTGTTCTCCAGGTTCACAACCTATCCAATAGTGCAGACTGACTGTTTGAGGTGGATCTACTGAGTCCTGAATAATGAGCTCAATAGATTGCCCGCCGGGCGCAGGTGGGCCCTTGTGTAACTCCGATTCAGGAGTAGGCGAGGCGAAAAGTACCAGTGGAGCATTTCCATCAAAAATCAACTTGATTGAATTATATCCGGGGTTGACATAGGTCGAACCATTTGGCAAATCAGTCGCTTCCACATAGAGAACCATTCCACCAGGAGTTGATTCCATTGGAGTTTGGAAAGTCATGTTATACTCTCCAAATCCAGGGTTTCCTTCGACATGTAGGATTATTGGCTCTCCAATTGGGTCACCGTCATAAGTTACATTCTGACCTAGAATACGTAAATTAAATTCTCCAGCGAGTGGTGATAATGCTGAATTTTCAAAGTGCATCCCGCCAGAAATTGAAATATTGTACCCACCACGTACCCAATCTCCAACATATAACTCCCTTCCAGTTTCTTCGTGAACCCGCATTCCATCCAACGAAATATCATTCTCAACATTTAGCGAAAGAGTTTCGGTAGTCCATGCTGAAACTTGTGGTCCAAGGTCGTCGTTTAGTGAAACGATGGCCTCCATCGCTCTTTCATCATCCCAAGTCCAATTAACGGCCACGGGAATCCTAATCGAAACAATTCCTTCTGAATCCAATGTCGAGGTACAATTACCTGCATCAAAGAATACAATTCCTTCTGAATCATCCAAAACCGTGCAAGTATCTCCTCGTTCCCATTTGAACGCAGGATCATTTCCATGGGAATTATCCAATCCAATTGTTGCCTCTGTGACTCGGTCCACTTCATCGCCATGAGCAACACGAACGATGAGGTTACGGAATACACCATCTGGGGCCATCAGTCCTCCTTCCATGCTTGCATCGAGAACTCTGGTGTTCATTCGATATTCAATATCAAGATCTGTAACCTTAATCCTACCAGGAGTTCTCGCCTTGATGGCGATTGGAATCTCAACAGATCCAACGCCATTTTCTGGAATATGATCGTTAAATCCACTTACAAGTGAAGGTTGTTCGCTAACTACTGGTCCGATTGGAGAATCATCGGATGCCACTACATTCGATTCATTTAGGAATAATACTGAACGCCAATCCCAGTCGCCATCGTCACCAATATCGATTTGAGGGCCATCGGGATAACCTTCCTCATACCATAGTGTAAAATGATCTACTTTCGGAGTTTCAATGTCATCAGTCGTAGATAATGAAATCGAATACAATAATTCATTCCCAGCACCCGTAGTTGGGAAACTTACCTCGATATTGTTCTCGGCAACAGTCCAACTTGTACCGTTATCATTGGAAACGAGAACCGATAATGCGGAACTACTCGGTACATCTGCTTGCCATACAGCTCTAACCTTACCAACTTCAGTGCCGGTGTTGACTACCTCGCTAATCCAATCTCCTGCTGCCTGATACGAGGTTGCATATTCCAATGAAACCCACCATGAAACAGCAGATGAACCAATCAATTGGGCCTTCCATACCAACTCATTTCCAGGATGTGCAAAATGAATCGTTTCATTCTTCAATACCGATTCCCAATGTGTTCCATTATCGGCGCTAACCCAATAATCAACACGGTCACCTTGGCTGATAGCAGTCCAATGATTTCGAATATTAACTGCCAATACATCATCTTCTGTTTCGATAGTTTCACCCAACCAAACCGTTGTTCCAGGCGCAGGTGTAGTTTCATAGGTTATTGCTGTACCAAACTCTCGATAATAGAGTGTTTTTCCGCCCCAAGTTGAATATCCACAATCAACTGAAAGTAAACGGTCCCCATCATAGAATAATCCATTACCTAATGATGCAACATCACGTAGACCTGATTGTGGAACCAATGAAGATGAAGCCCCGGAAACAGCCCATGCACTTAGCTGGTCAGTATCTTGGTAGTAAATGCCCTTCATGCACTTCATGTAGAACATTCCATTGTTTACTGCCATGCCTCTAACGAGGCTACCAGATTGACCACAGGCAGTATTTGACCCTGAGGAAGAAGTGAATGAATACATGCCCTCACCAGAAGTATATTGTCCATTTTCTCCGAATTCATAAGGCACGATTCTCCTTTGCTGATTGTGGACAACCCAGATTTGGTCGTTAGCACGGTCATATGAGATAGCAGTATACTCGCCATAAGGTGAAGAAAGGTCGTAAGAATCCTCACAAACCCAATTCCAATCATCGCTGATATCCATTTTCAATACCCTATGATATTGAGTAGGTGCTGACGAAGAATACAGGTAACGATATGTTGTGAAAATACCATACATTGTCTCATCATCAGTAATGGTCCAATCACGGAAACCATAGCCTTTGTAATAACTCGAAGTAGGGTCCTGAGGTAGTGAACAAGAACCTTGTTCGAGATTTATTGTAGATTCACGAGTGATGTTATTTGGGTACATTCGCTGTACGACCTTGTCGAAAGCTGTACCAGTCCAAGTGGAAAGATACAACCAATCATGATTTCGTAAAATCGCACCTTGTCCTTGGGCCATCAGGTTCGAAGACGAAGTCTTTACTTGTTCAGAAAATCTAGATTCAGTAGAATTGGAAGTATGTGGTTGGCGAATCGAAAAGGTGCCGTTGTCTAGCCATGCTGTTGATCCAGATATCTCCGTATCATCCATTCCGTGCGAACTGAAAACCGTATCACCAGAATCAAAACCAAGTGTTAATTCCTCCGAACGAGGGTCAACATTGCTGGAGGAACCATCCATCCATTCCTCGTAAGTATCCGTCATTACTTGGGACCAACCGGTAGATGATGCACCTGAAAGAGTCATTTCTACATCGATGACCTCGGCCCCCTTTGGAATCGAGACTTTCGTAGTTTTATCTGGAGCTCCACCCTGGAATAATGCGATATTTTCTACGCTACCATCGCTTAGAGTGTAGATGTGACGAGAAGCGCCTGTAGCCTCTACCTCGCCGATAATCGACTCGCTAAACGGAGAAAGTGGGGTGAGCAATAAAAGCATCAACACAAAAATCAAGGATGCACGAGAAGAGGTGTTGAGTGTCATAGACAGGCCATCCTACTACATGTCTCATATCAACTAACATATTGAACACTCCGGCTACATGTCAATTTCAGAAACCCCCCTTAGGGGGGATTCTGAGGCCCTCATGCCGTATTTCTTGAGTCGTATCTGAGTGGAGATGAATCGCCACGAATTCCGTCCTCTTCATCGTCCTTAACTTCGAACCAATCAACAACCCAATCACCATCTGTATCCCAATTGAACGGATTGCTTCCCTCGGCGATATGATCATCATCAAAGTCTAGTGTCCACCAACCGAATTCATGTTCACCGACCTCTAATGCAGGGGCACGATTTGTGCTTCCTGTGTAATAGAGGTCCCAATCATCAGTAATATCGCCTGAGCAGATAGTCGTATCATCCCCTACATCAAGAACAAGGAAATCTATGTCATTATCATCAATAATTAACACATATCTAGTATCATCGAAATTTGCTTTATTCATCTTCAAATAATTAGATGTAGCTTCGTCGAATTGTCCTAAGTGCAGAGTAAAGGCTCGGAATTGCCACCATTCAGTAATGGGGGTACCATCATGCGTTTCTCCTGAAAGTCTCACCGCAGTTGGTGAATCTAAATTGGGATTAGCAACAGCATAAAATTCCATGAAATTTGTGTATGCAGTATATTCACATGTTGCACCAGAACAATCCCAATTTCCATCCATGTCGGGATCTGCATTTGCGTCTAGGGCGTCTCTCGGGTCCATAGTTGCCCATGTCCAACCCAAATCAGGTCTGCCCAATGTTCCACTTGAAAGTGAAAGTGGACGACAGGAAGTGGTAGAAGAATCACATGCTCCACCAGTTGCAGGGTCAATCCACTGAACTTCGATTTGCATTCTAGAAGTATAATTGTCATTAGTTTCATTCCAGCCTAAGTGATATTCGTGCCAATCGGGTAGCATATCGCCATCTGAATCATTGTCCATCGGATTAATTCCATACTTGAAGACCTCACGTCCATCGGAAAGATTCCAATCACGTAGATGCGATTGAACGACTCCTCCGAGTTCTTCGGTATTGTAGGTTATCGAATCTGAATCTGAATCATTATTATCCGGCCTCGTCCCATTGAGATATTCCATAATGTTGGTGAATGGTAAGTCCCCTGGGCCATTTTGAATGACGGTACCGGAAGGTGTGAATACACGGGAATCCCACTGGCCTTGAGTAGCAGGAGTGTCGAAGGACGTTCGATTATACCAACCGTCGCTATCGGGGTCATAGTCGACATCATAGGGGTTTACTGGGTTACTTGACCAATGATTTTGCGTGGTTGGATCTGGCATACCGTATGTCGAATAACAGAATTCCCAGCCATCTTCAATTCCATCGAGATCTGAGTCTACATGTGTCGGGTCGGAAATTCCGAACAATGTTCGATTGAATGTTTCTGAGTCTGCATCATTAATCATGTCAACTCGGCTTGTAGAAACCGCGTCTTTGCCCCAAAATGTATTGAAAATGGCAAGCCTTGCTTCAGCATCACTATTTCCATCCTCGATATAGGCGGCAATTGCATCATCACCGTAACCAATCAAGCCTGAGCCTGTGGTAAATCTCTGTGAATACTTACCGTATATTCGTGATTCATATTCGCGCTTATTGGTATACTGTTCATCGAGTGAAAGATTACCATCGCCATTACAGTCAACCGAATCCTGGTCACTATCCAACCATTGGTCGGAATCGATTAGAGGATTCATTGACCAACGGTTTTCATCGAGGTTCCAACTGGTAAACCAGTATTCGTAACCATCTATCATCCCGTCATCATCGGTATCCGCCATTGTCGGGTCAGTTATGCCCATCAAAGTCGAAATGAAATTATTCGCAATTCCCGTCGATTGCCATTCTGTAAATGCATCAAGATGACGCTTTGCACGTGAACCCTTGTCGAGGATAATCGTGTAAACGCGCTGTGCTTTCTGAGTTGGGTCGTTAATATCCCCATCCTCGTGCATAAGCGGTGCGTCTCCAGGATGTAAGATACCATTATTCGGGTTATCAGTTGCTAAAGAAAACTCCTGCGCATCGGTTAATGCATCATTATCTGAATCAAAATTACCATCACCCGCTACAAGTGGATTCAAAGTCCAAGTTTGGGCGGTGAGATTCCACGAGGTGAACATCAATTCAAGACCATCAAGGAAACCATCTCCATCGGTGTCGGGGTTAGTCGGATCAGCCGTATATCCTGTGTTATTCACAACTTCTTGGTCGATGAATGAACCAAATGATTCTGGGTTTAGAATACCAGCCCACTGCTGTAATGTGAAGCCATTTCCGATAGTAGTTACATACCATTGTGGACTACTTCGATTCGAATTGGTCTCACTCATCGAAGGATCTATTGCATTATATTCCTCCCAATTAGCCATTCCATCTTCATCAGAATCGCCCCAGCGATCTGTAGAATCAAGAGGGTCAAGGGTCCAGTCTCCGCCAAGAATATCCCAACGTGCAAACCAGATTTCCCAGCCATCAGGCATTCCATCTGAATCACTGTCAGCACTGGTTGGGTCACCAGTTTCTACCCCATCACCAAATAGGCCTTCAGGAACTCCCCAATCTGAGATATTCTGGAAAAGGTCGGTAGAGAATCCTTCTGGAATCTCGACTCCATCAAGACTTTGGTTACCTGCGAATAATGCATCCTTGACATTGTACTCAAGCCAATTGACAAAAGCCTCGTTGTCCTCAATTACTCCATTGCGATTAATGTCGAATCCATCGCCATCAGGATTTTCAAATGCATCAGAGCCATTCAGTGGATTGATCCCGACTCTGGAAATATCCCAAGTACAAGCATTTCTAGCCTCCCAACCATCTGGGAGGCCATCACCGTCTGAATCGACATTATTTGGGTCCGCTTCGGCCCAATTAGCAGCAGCTGCTGCGGTTTCAAAGTGACTTTCTAGGAGTTCATCAGCAATACCAAGTAAACGAATTTGCGTCCATTGATATTCGCAGAGGTTCGATAATCCATCACCATCTGCATCCCAAAGCGCATCTTCTGCACGATTAGGGTCCATAGTCCAATTATTCGAACCTGTGAATGAGGAACCTATCCACCTTCGATTGATGATTTCCCAACCGTCTGGAATACCATCACCATCACTATCGGTATTGGTGGGGTCACTTCCCGAATCTACTCCCATAGATGCGAGATATGTCGCATTAGCAGCATTACCTGCAGCATCACCGCATACATGCTCAAAGGAATATGAATTGAGGTAATGGCACCATAGTGGTGTATATTCATGGTATAGTCCGAAATATTCAGCACCATCACCAACGCCATCGGCGTCGGTATCTACGAGACGTGGGTCTGTAGCATCATAGCCATTTGGCGTACGAGCAGTATAACGGAATTCGTCAAGATTTCTCCATGCGCGTTCCTGAATTGGATCTTCATCGAGATTAACACCATCACCATCTGCATCGAGGAATGCATCCCATGGGTCGGTTGGGTCCAGTCCATACTGTACTTCCCAACCATCTATCATACCATCTGAATCTGAATCATTGGCCGCCGGGTCCATTAATTCTAGATTGGAATACATACCAGGGTCAATGCCAACGAAAACTGTCGCAGCGCCTGAAATATCGTGATTGGCAATTGCAGCCACTGTACCAGGAATCCATTCTTGATCTGTTGCCCCATACACGGCTGCATGGTCACCAGATAGCGACCACAGCCCCCATCCCGAACCAAGGAGTAATTCATTGTCTGTCGGATGAATCGAATGTATGTCATTTGCTTCGGAAATAGTACTTCCATCAATACCTGGGTGTTCCAAAAGACCACTGTGTTCAATTGCACCAGAAACCAAATCCACACGATGTAACCCTGATGGAGTTCCAATCCAAACTACTTGATGTGCAGCACCATCGGGTCCGTCAGCTACCAATGCCTGCACGTGTGCAGGGTTGCCATCTCCTTGCGAACCAAAGGCTCTAAGATCAACGATATTCGTAGCGATTACCGTTGGTTCTGGATTATGATAGAATAACCAATTTGGAGTTGCAGCATCCTGTGCAGATGCGGTTTCCACGCGGAATAATCCAACATCTGTTCCGACGTACAGTGTAAGTGGACCACCTGCAACATCAACATGCACTACTTCAGTTGCAGTCGCATTGCCGTCTCTCATGGAATCAACAATACCATCTCCAAGACTTGTGCTGAATGAAGGTGTGCCATCTAGAGTTAGAATTCCGCCATCTCCACCGCTACCGATGGCCACAACTCGGATCGATGAGCCAGTTTCCAATAATTGAGTTCCAGCAGTCATTCTAACCCCTGGTGAAAATAATTCCCATGTTGAAATATCTGACAAGGTGCTACCGGACCTCGAAGCAACCCAAATGCCTCCATCAGTAAGCATCACTACATCATCATCTAGAATGACCATGTCGTTGAGATCATGTCCCATTGGGAGTGAATGATCAACTGAAGTATCAGCATCAAAGTCGATTATTGTCACACCAAGGCGTGAACCAACCCAAAGTTGTCCATCGATAGATGAGATTTCTCTGACATCGTGATGCAGAATAGAAATATTGTCCGAAGCGGTTGCCTCAGGAGTAAGTAGGTACTCCAGATATGTGCCGCCATTTGAGTCTAATTTGACTGAACGCATTCCAGACTTCACAGTATTTCCATCATCAAAGTGTACGGTATACTCTTCGAGTGTGGATAATTCTTCACCTATTGCCATCGCTGTTGCAGTACGTGCTGAATCTACAGAAATGAAACCATCTCGATTGTAATCCCAGCCATCCGAGTCGAGATCTACTAATGCATTTGAACGATTAAGAGGGTCTAGGCCAAAGTGAATTTCCCAACCATCAATCATTCCATCGCCCAAAGAAGGATGGAGTCTACGGTGTTTGTATCCATCCCAATTGAAACGGTCACTATCCTCATCCAATGGATCGGTTCCAACCCAAATATTGTCATCAAAATATCCGGTTGCATTTGTGAAACAAGCATCGATAATATTCACGAAATGTGTTGAATTTGTGCTTGATGTGATAAATGGCCAAGCCTCGAGTAATGCCGGAGTAGGGTCGGTAGATAGGCAACGCAACCCATCGAGTTCAGTTGTCCAATTAGCAGGTGAACCATACGAATATTCTTCAGATGAAGTGAGTAATTCCCCTAAGGAGGTGAAACCATCTCGATTCACATCGAAACCATCTCCGTCAGGGTCCAAATCTGCATCACTTGCATTTAGCGGATTAAATTCATCGCATTCGAACCTCATTTCGTCTTCATCATAATACCAAAGTCGTTCACACATTGCAATCTCGAAACCATCCGGCATACCATCGCCATCGGTATCTGAAACTCTTGGATCGAGGTATATCCTCTCTCCATCTTCTGGATTAATTATCCCTGTAAGACCACGGGGAAAACCGGGATCAGTACAATTGGCAGGATATGGCCAACAATATTCCTCAGTAGAATTCAAACCATCTTTATC
>Ga0066836_10000230_pt1 | contig 24788 bp, 21 predicted proteins | sample ETNtaG_18_FD_71568 | JGI IMG/M metagenome (GOLD analysis project Ga0066836, IMG submission 71568) | Marine microbial and viral communities from oxygen minimum zone, Eastern Pacific Ocean - ETNP201302SV91 | ecosystem: Environmental > Aquatic > Marine > Oceanic | place: Pacific Ocean: Eastern... | reverse complement strand
AGTTGTCTCAGCTTGGAAATTCGGAGCTTCATCGCCCAGTCTTAGTGCCATTTTTCTTTAGGATTGATGTTTAATGTGTTTTGCCGTTGGCGTTGCCAAGGGGCGCTATTGCTAGCGAAACCGGCTTTCCATGTCAATGATTTATCCAGCTTGTAGGCCGACTTGTTAGACAATAAGTATATTTCTCTGTTGGCTATACGCCAAGTTCAGAAGCGGAAGGTGGTTAACGCCTTAATGGCAAATTCGCTCTCGCGGAGGGAGAACAAGTGATCCTCGTCGCCGTAGTTTTGGCGGATCACGGCGTAAAACTTTTTGCCAGGCTTAAATTCCCAGAAGAACCGGGTGTTGTAGCCGATGGATTCCGAGATGTCGTCGTACTGAATGAGGTGCGACCATCCCATGTCCGGAGTGAAGTTGATCCGAATGTTTCCGGAGGCAATTTGTGCGTCGAACTCGGTATCAGGCAGTTCAAAGTGATTGAAGCTGTAACTAAGGCTGGTATTGAGCCACTTTGCCGGATTAAAACCAATCTTGAAATAGGCGGTTTGTTTCTCTCCGTGGTACCAGTCACCTAACTCATAGCCGAAATCACCATTGATTAACCCGGCGTCCCTGAGTTCGAAGTCCAGGACGTATTTGGTCATCCAATATTCGCCGGCTGGCACGACACCACCCCCAGAGACGGCGAAGTCGTGATCCGGCTTGTCGTATTCCTGCTCGATTTTGAAATAGACATTGTGGCCAGATTCAAAATCCAAGTATGGAATGTAGAAACTATGCCGCTGCGACTCAATGTCGTTGTCGAGCGCGGTGTAGATAGAGTTCCTGTAGCTCAGGTGATATTTTCGCAACCAGTCGACATTTTCAGGTCTTGGTCGATAGGAGAAGGATGATCCGAATCGCCGGATTCCGGTTCGTCGGGTGTAGCCGAGCTTGGGTTTGAATTCCTCGTCGACTTGATAAATTGACACTTCGGCTTCGATGAGATCGTTCGGGTAGCTGATATCTGCGCCGTGGGCGTGGCTCCAATCGGTGTCGTCGTCGAAATTGGCCATGGTGTAAACGCTGGCACGAAGTGTCTTATCGGTGAGGAACTTTGTTGTGCGGTAGTTGAAATCTGTACCGATCATGTGTGCGTCCTTGTCAGAATTCGGATCACCCAAGGTGCTGATCATACCGATTGACGATTGTTCAAGCACGTTACGTGAGATGCGCGTGACAAAGACGTTTTGGCTACCAATACCGTTGTGCTTATCGAGCATGGCTCCAATCATGCCGATGTTATATTTGCCGATTCGACCGGTGATTTTGGTCGCCAAATTGATGGGAACAGGGTGTCCGCTATCAGTAAGGCCAATACGCCGACTGAAGAACGGGGTGCTGGACTGTGATCTCGAACGGCGCGAGGACGGACCGAATTGAAAAATACCTGAGTCCTTTAGGAAAAAGTCACGTTTCTCCGGATACTCAATAGAGAAGCGCGTGAAGTTGAGTTGTCGGTGGTCGATCTCCGTTTCGGCAAAGTCGGTGTTCACTGAAAGGCTAGCGCTCAAGTTTGGCGCCAGACGATAGGAAATGTCGCCTCCAATGTCGCCCAGTATGTTTTCATCGCCGGTATCGTTTTTGTATTGGTATTTTCCTATACTGTAAGGGAGGACTTCCCACTTGGTGACATTGGCAAGCCTCTCTAGGCCACGGATTTCACCTGCATTTCCCATGGCCGACGTTCTGAGGTGGCGCCCCTCGCTGTGCCAACGACCACGTTCGTTTTTCCGACGAATCGTTCGGGAGATGTTGAAACCCCAAGTGGAATTGCGGGGACTGAAAGCGATTGAGTCGAAGGGGATGGCAATTTCGCTGAACCAACCATTGTTACTGATTTGGCTTTTGCATTCCCAGATCGCGTCCCAATTGCTGCTGGAATGAGAGTTGTTGTTGATTAATGCGTCATAACGTAAGCCGTTTGGATTAATAGTGAAATTGTAGCCATTGCGCCGATCCAGAAAAGTATCGATAGCAATATAGATATAGTCGTCCTCCATCGGAAAGTCATCCCGAGTCATGCCTCGGGCGAGGATTTTCTCTGGCTCTGAGTCGTAACACCAAATGCCGATGTAGAGGGCACGAGCATCGTAGAGGACGCGAAACTCAGTACGCTCCGTCATCGGCACGCCGTCCCCGGGTTCATCTTGCACGAAGTCGCCGGCAACCGGGGCTTTCTGCCAGGCACCATCATCCATCACACCGTCAATCACTGGCGGCTGCTCCACTCGCAGGGCGGTGATCGATGGGCGCGGTTTGATCTGGTTTGCGACTGTCCCTTGGTCAGTCAAGGCGAAGCCTGCGGAGCCAGTCAGCGCGGCTCCAAGGTAAAGAAGTTTTCGCATTCAGGGTGAACGGGTGTTAGTTGCGGCGACTCAGTTTTGGCCAAGGCTTGGCAACGCACGCGGAGCCTGCCGTCACATTCAGGGAAAACAAGAAGAACCTATTCACAGCCCGCTTGGCTTTATTGGCGTTCATTCGCAGTTAAAAGACCACTCACGAAAAGCGCTTCGCCACCGGGATGCGACGGCCGACGCCAAACGCCTTGCTGGTGATCTTGATGCCGGGCGCGGCTTGGCGGCGTTTGTACTCGTTCATGTTGATCAACCGGATAATCCGCAGGACCGTCGCCTCGTCGTGACCGGAGGCGATGATCGTCTCGGTGTCCTGCCCGTCCACCACGTACGCCTCGAGGATGCTGTCGAGCACATCGTACGGCGGTAGCGAATCTTGGTCGACCTGGTCGGGCCGCAGTTCGGCGGACGGCGGCTTAGTGATCGTCGACTCCGGGATGATCTCGCGCTCGCGGTTGATCCAATTGGCCAGGCTGTAAACCTTGGTCTTGGGTAGGTCACTGATTACGGCTAAGCCGCCGCACATGTCGCCGTAGAGCGTGCAGTAGCCGACCGCCAACTCGCTCTTGTTGCCGGTCGTCAGCAGCAGCGAGCCGAACTTGTTGGACATCGACATGAGGATGTTGCCCCGGAGGCGCGCCTGCATGTTTTCCTCCGTCGTGTCCTCGTCGAGTCCCTCGAAGATGCCACCGAGTTGAGACTTGAGTTGCTCGAACACCGGCTCGATCGGCACGACGTCGTACCGGATGCCGAGCGCCTTGGCTAGGCCCTCCGCGTCGTCGAGGCTGCCCTGCGACGAGTATTGCGACGGCATGGCGACGCCTCGGACGTTCTCCGGGCCAAGCGCATCGACGGCGACCGCCGCTGTCACCGCCGAGTCGATCCCGCCGCTCAACCCGATGACCGCCGACGCGAAGCCGCACTTGTGCAGATAATCGCGCACGCCGAGCGAGAGCGCCCTGTAAATTTTCTCGTTGTCGTCGGAGGTGTCGCTCGACTTCGGCTCGATTGTCCCCGTGTCAATGAGCAGCAAATCCTCGGCGAACATCGCGCCGTTAGCCCCGAGCACGCCGTGGCCGTTGTAGTATTGGCTGCCGCCGTCGAACACCAGCTCGTCGTTCCCGCCGACGAGGTTGCAGTACACCACCGGACAGCCACACTTGACCGAGAGCTGTGAGAGTAGCACGTGCCGGCTGTGCTCCTTGCCGAGGCTCCACGGCGAGGCGGAGAGGTTGAGCAGTAACTCCGCGCCGCCGCCGGCGAGTTCCTCGGCGGGACGGCGATCGTAGCGGCGGTCGTGCAGGAACACCTCGTCGTTCCAGATGTCCTCGCAAATGGTGATTCCCACTTTTGTGCCGAGAATTTCCACCGGCGTGTTGCCGGTCGCCGGCTCGAAGTAGCGATCCTCGTCGAACACGTCGTAGTTCGGCAGCAGCGTCTTGTGGCGGACGGCGGCCACTTGGCCGTCCTGCAGCACGGCGGCGGAGTTTTGCGCCGGGCGGCCGGAGTCGGTTTCGTTGGCGGAGGCGTACCCCACCACGGCGACCGCCTTGCCGCTGCGTTTGGTCAGGCTCTCGAGAGCCTCCTGGTTTTGCCGGAGGAACGCCGGCTTGGCCAACAGGTCGCGCGGCGGGTAGCCGCACAGCGCCAGCTCGGGCAGCACAACCAGCGCCGCGCCGGCCTCGTCGGCACGCCGCCATGCGTCGACGATTTTGTCCGCGTTCCCGTCGAAGTCGCCGATGGTGGTGTTGATCTGTGCGATGGCAATTTTCATCTGCCGCTTGGCCAAGTTTATCGGCGAACCGCTCGCGGCGGAAGAAAGAAGCGTGCCAATTGGCCAATGTGTGTTGCGGCTGTTTTTGACTCTTGACCGGACTTTCGGAAGCGTTACATTTCCGGCGTGCCAAGGAGCGGCGGCAAAAACAAATCAGTGATGGTGGGGCTCGGGATGGATTCCGACGGGCATAAGCGTGTCACTACCGGCGACAATTTTGTCGTCGCGGGTGGGACTCAGGACACGCACGACCAGATGACCGAGACGGTCGTCAAGATCAACGAGAAACTCACCGAGCGCGGCAAGTGCCTTAACACGGTGGAGAGAACGGAGTTCAAGGATATTGCTGAGTCAGTCGGGCTTAAGGAGCAACCCCCGCCTCCGGATCCAGAGAACAACTGATTCTCCCTAACAAATATTGAAATGAAAAAGGCGGCCAAATGGTGGCCTTTTTTGTTTGGAATAGGGGCTAACTGACGGCGATCAGCGACACGCGCTCGTTGCGCTCGTTGCGCACCACGCCGTTGGCGCGGGGGTCGAGGGATGGCTTGCCGTCGATAAGGAATTGGTAGCGGTGATGCCCGTGATGAAGATCGATCTGCGTCCTCCACGAGCCGTCAAAATGCCGGTTCATGGCGTGTGAGTTGCCGTCCCACTCGTTGAAATCCCCGATCACGCACACTTCCTGCGCTTCCGGGGCAATGCACAGGAAATTGATAGGCTTGGCCATTGTTTTGGCCGAGTAGCGTCCATTTCCGTTACCGTTGAATTGTAAGTTATCCATCCTTGCTTGCTCGGCGGAAGCGCGATCCCGTTGATCTTGGCCGAGCAAAGGCCGAGGAAAAAACCAAATCTCACTCGCCGGCGCAAGCGAAAAAGATTTTTTTGTGCTCGGCCCATCGCCGAGTGTGGCATTGAGATTAGGCGTTTCGACCCTTGAATGTCAGCTCGGCCACGCCGGACTTGTCCAGTTCGCCGATGCCTTTCTCGATCATTTTGTCGAACTGCCCCTTGGAGGCGGTGGCCATCGGGAGGTCGAGCCCCTCCGCTTGGCCAAGCGCCAGTGCGATGCCGGAATCCTTCGCGGCATGCGCGCCGGAGAAGTAGCACTCGTGGTCGCGGTCGCGCATGTCCTCGCCGTCGGTCTCGAGCACGCGGGAGTTGGCGCCGGTCTGCGAGAAAATTTCCATCACCGTGTTCAGGTCGAGGCCAAGCGCGTCGGCCAGGCCCAGCCCCTCTGCCAGCCCGGCGGTGTTGATATTCATCACCATGTTGACCAGCGCCTTAACCTGGGCCGCCTTGCCGGAAGTGCCGACATAGCGCTTGTTGAGCGATAATTTTCCGAGCAACTCCTCGACCTTGTCGTAGGTCGCCTTGTCGCCGCCGAGCATCAGGTACAGCGTGCCATCGCGCGCCTGGGTGATGCTGGAGGCCATGCAGCCCTCGAGCGACTCCGCGCCGGCGGCCTTGGCCAGGCCTTCGACCTCCACGTGCACCGCCGGGCTGATCGTTGCGCAGTTGATGAATACACGGCCCTCGGCGCCGGTGAGCAGGCTGTCGCCCTCGCTGGCGAAGATCGTGTGCATTGAGGCGTCGTCGATCACGACGGTGATAATGACGTCCGACAACTCGGTGACCTGCGCCAGTGTGCTGGCGGCGGTGGTGCCGAGTTCGGTGGCCAGTTCGGCGGCGGCTTCGCTGCGGATATCGTACACGGCGGAGACGTCGTACCCGCAATCCTTCAGTCGGCGGGCCATGTTGGCGCCCATGCGGCCGACTCCGACAAATCCTACTTTTTGAGACATGATGTTGATGTTGGTTTTGTTTTGCTGGTTAAAAAAGACCGGAAGGTGGCTGGGCCACCCTCAAAAATCGGTGTGCGGCGCAGCATAGGCAAACCTCTGAAACAGCGCACGCCCTTTTTGCGCTTGGCTGTGATGGCTTATTGTCGCCAAGGCCGACGTTGCAGTTGGATCGGTTTGGTGATGTCCATGAAGTACGTTGAAAGCCTGGACCACGATGTCTGCTGCACGGATGAATCTGCCAGCAGGACGTTGAACGATCCGTCGTGGTGGGGGCAAACAGCGACGATCTCGTTCGGTCGCGCCTCGTCCACTTCCGGGTCGGTGCGCAGCCAGTAGCTCACGGCGCTTTGGCCTTGGCCAGGGCGGGCAGAAGCATTCCGGCGCCGACGGCCACCGGCACGACGCCGGCCTGCATAGCCACTGAGTTGACGAGCTCGCTGGTGGAGTGGTTTTCAAAGATGATCCCGTCCGCCTCCATCCGAACCAAGCCAAGCATTTGCATGTTGTAAGCTGTCTTCAAGTCGATTTCCGGGAAGCCAGGCGGCAGCGACTGCGTTTCCATGGCCGCCTCAATGATCGGCGCAACGGTCTTGCCAATCAGTTCGCTGGCGAAGAAGAAATGATTGCCCTTGAGATCGAGCCCCTTGGCCAGGCGCTGGAATTCGTCGGTACCGGTCAGCCCAGCTTCGTCGCCCCTGTGTGTTGCAATAATTTTTGCAGCCAGTTCCGTGTTGCTGGCTGCAACGATATAATCGTCCAGCTTGAACAGCGCAGGAGCAAGAGGGAAGGGTGTTGGTGCCGGTTCTGTTAGGACATGCGCCTCAATCTCCTCAATGGATTGTTTCTCGAACGGGATAGGGGATGCTTCAAGTGCTATAAGAACCATGTCAGCGATTTTGTCATCCCTCACCTTCATGACGAATCCCAGGCCCGGGCTCGGTATTTCACCGCCGATTTCGGGTGGCAAGGGAATGGTGTTTTCTGTGTCGAGCGTAACGAACAAGCCCAGCTGGTTGCCGAACGATCCAGCGAGGTCGCGCAGGCCAATCATCATGTCAGCCATCTGCATTGCCTGGTCAAATTGAGCCTCGATCGCCTCGTCGCCAGAGGCCTTGGCCAGTTCCGGCAGCCACTCCATCAGCGCCTTGGCGTTGAATTCGTGCGAGAGCGCCAGCGCCGTGTCGGCCGGGAGCATCTTGAGCATGTCGATCTCGTGCGGCTCGGAGCCGAATAACGACCACAGTTTGCCGGTGGACTTGTCCGGAAAATGGTGGATGACCGCCTTGTTACGATGCAGTCCCTTCTCGAACTCAAAACTGCTCATGCCAACACCGCTGATTTCGCTGATACCGAGCTGGTCGTAGAACGCCTTGCCCACCTTGGTGCTGGCGTCGATCATCGCTTGCTCCTGCGGGCCGGGGCGGAAGCCGGCAGCCCCCGAGCCGGCGGTCTCATTGGCAAATCCGATGAGGGCGTCGGTGTATTTTTCCACCGTTTTGATGACGTCCTCGGTACTGTAATACAGGTATAGGCTGCCGTTTGGATCGAGTTTGGCTGACACCTCGGCAAAACTGTTCTTTACCGCCGACTGGCCGGCTGGCGCGGAATTGCTGTTACCGTCACCGGGTGTGTCGCCGCAACCGGCCAAGGCCACAAACGCCCCAGCCGTGATTGTCGTCAGTATCGTGTTTTTTGTTTTCATGAAATTTATTTGTTAAGGATTTATGCGTTTGTAGGATTAGCTTTTCGTGGCGGTACCTGTTCGTTTGAAAAGGGGCACACCATCTCTGAATGCGACGCCTTTGTGTTCGTCTTTCTCTCTCGAGCAATCAGATTCAACATCGAAACTCAGAATGAATGATTCTTCGTTTGGTGGCTCGATCATCATTCGACCCTCCCATTCAACTTTATTGTCCTTCATGGATTTGCTTGCCCACACTCCCCTCAATTCATTGTCAAAAAAATCATGTACCACAAAACGCGTCTTATTTTGGCTTAATGCGAAAATGGTTAAATTTCGATCAAATCCACCCTCTGCTTTGGGGACATTGGTAACTTGAACAAAATATTTGCCATCCACAAATTTCTGAGTTCCATAAAATTCAGGAGGCCCCGGTAGTTTTTGGCCGTCTGGCGTGAATAGTGAGATGTTTATTGAGAGTTTCGTTCCGTGGATATGCAAAACGTCAAATTCCTTTGGGATGTTGCTGCGATCATCCTCACCTTGGGCAATTTTAAGCATCTGTTCCTTGGTTAGTTGCTCCTCCTCACTAATGTTAAATTCCTCGTAAAACCCTTGGATAGCAGATTCCAAATCCAACTCATCATCATCCGGTGGAGTAACTCTTGGCAAATCAAAATCGGGTTCGTCGTCGAAGCCCGGCGGGCCGTCAAAGCCGCCGAGATCCTCGAACAGGCCGGACTGCTGCAGGTCGTTGAGCGACGAGGCCACGGCGACGCCCACGCCGGCGATCGAGTGCACGATGTTGCCGCCGTACGGGTTGACGGTTGAATTACCCTCGATCAGCAGCCCGTCCTTTTCCACCTTGAAGAGCGAGACCATGCCGATTCCTTCCTTCAGGCTTTCCTTGTAAATCTCGTAAACTTTGGCCAAGCCGCCCTCCAGTTTGCCCATGCTCAGTTCGTTGATCTGCATCCCCCATTCGGTGGCCTGTGGATCGGCGTAGTAAATGCCGTTCGCCTTGAGACTCAGTCCCTTGGCCAAGGCCTTGAAATCGGCGTCGTCCACTAGCCGTCCCTTACCACCGTGCGCTTCGGCCAGGCGCTTGGCCAAGCTCTCTGCCGATGACAACACCATGTAGTTGCCGACCTGGAAGTAACAGGGCGAGAGATCCATCTTGATCGGCAGCGGGATTGGCAGGGGAATGGAGTGAATGGTGACACCACCGACCTTGGTTCCCTCCGGAGCGCCAAACCCGCCGCCCATTGCCTCGCCGAGCATCTCCATCAACGTGTCGTCGTTGACGCGCAAAAGCAGCGCAAACGCGACACCGTCCAACTCGAGGTCGTCCTGCCGATCGAACATGAAGCCGGGCAGGGTCATCTTGTTTTCCGCGTCCAGCGTCATCAGGAACCCGGCCTCGTTGCCGAATGAGTCGAGGATGCCCTGCACTTGCGGCGGCGCATTGGCCATGATTGATTCGCCACCAAGCATCTCCTCGAACACAGTGTCCGCCCAGTCAATGATGCGTTTCACGTCCAGGTCGCTGTGCATCAGGGCTGCCGTGTTGTCCGGAGCCAGTGAGAGTACCTCCAGCGTGTGCGGTTGCTCGCCGAACGCGTCCCAGATCAGGCCACTGCCCTTGCCCGGTTGATGGTGCACGAACATCTTGCTGCGCCAGAGGTCCTCCTCTAACGCGAGGCTGCTCATGCCGACGCCGCTGATCTCGCCGATGCCGCTCTGGCGGTAGGCCGGCTCGACGACGCCCATCACGCCCTCGATGATTGGCGCCACGAACGGGTTGTCCATCAGGCTGCTGCCGGCTTCTGTGCCCGTCTTGGCCAGCGTGATCAGGCCCTCGAGTCCTTCGCCCAGCCGGGCCAGCGCCTGCTCGGTGCTCAGGTAGGCGTAAAGGTGGCCGTTGGGATCGAGCCGCGCGGCGACTGCCTCGAAACTGCTTTTCACCGCCGCGGGTGGGCCTTTCAGCGTGTTGTCGGCAGATTGGGCGCCGGACCCGGGAGTGCCGAAAATCAGGAGAGCCGCGCAAAACAGCGGCGTGATGGCTTCTGGTTTATGTTTCATTTATAATTGGCGTTTTCAGTTTCCTCTCAGAATATAAAGTTTTTATAATATATTGTCAAACAAAAACAACCAATTATGGCGTTTCGCCGATCGGTAGGCCGAATTGGGCGGCCTGGCTGCTGAAGGTGTGCCTGAGCTCGACCGGTTTCCCGGGCATTTGAGCAAGCGCGATAGGCACCTCGAACAACACTCCGGAAACTTGACATGGCCCGTCATCTTCGCAGAAGTAGGCGATCGCCTCGACGCGTACGAGCCCTCCGTTGGCATCGTCCCTCAACGTCACTGGAATGCGGATCGTGGCGTTCTCCCTTAGCGCACCGGCGGCCTTGGTTTCGCCGATGCGGATCGGCGACTTGTCGTCAGCGATGACCTGCCAGCGGCTGCCGGCTTCCTCGGTAAAGTGATGGCCAGCGGGGAGCGTGAGGTGCAGCGTCAGCACGCTGTCTTTGCCCTTGGCCAAGAGTAGAGGCTCGGTTCGAATCGTCGGCGTGCCGGGAAGATCGGCCAATCGGAGACTGCGAGGTGCGACCGGTTCCCCAGCAGCGGGAACACCGGTGAGTTTGAGCGTGCCCACTTCGAGCGACTCGAGGTCAACGACGCGGATCGAGTGGTTGTTAGTGTCGGCGATGAAAAGTCGCCTGGCCTGCGGGCCTAGCGCGAAGCCGGACGGCTCGGAGAGTTGCGCGTCTAACCCGTTGCCGTCCCGGAGGCCGGGCTTGCCGGAGCCAACCCAGCGTTTGACCTCGCCGGTTTTCGGGTCGATTAGCTTGAGTCTGTGGTTGTATGTGTCGGCGACGATGACCTTGTTTTCCTTTGCCCACCATTGGACGCCGAGGACGTGCTGCATGCGGGCCTTTTCGCCGACGCCGTCCGTGTCGCCGAACGCGAATAGGTTGCGTGGTTGGGCATTCTCGCCGCCGGCGATGGTGCGGGTGGCGCCACTCGTCAAGTCGATCGCGCGCACGGTGCTGCTCTCGCTGTCGGCGACGAACAGTTCGCCGTTGCCGACGGCTAGGCCGGACGGCTGCGCCCACGCGGCGAGCAGTCTGTCGGCGCGGTTCAGGTTTTGCTCGGACCCGTTGCCGCTGTAGTTTTTCGCGATTTTTTTACCGAGGTCATACGACCAAATCTGGTGTGTGCCGGCCATGGCGATGAAGACTTGGCCGCTCTCGACGAACACGTCCCATGGCGTGCTAATGGGTTGCTCGCGGCCGCTCCTGCCGCCGTTGTAGTCCCGCCCCTGCGTGCCGTTGCCGGCGAGCGTAGTGACGCGCCTGGCCTTCGTATCGACGACGCGCAGCGCGTGGTTCTCGGCGTCGGCGACGTAAAGGTTGTCGTTGTGAAAGGCGAGTCCCTGTAGCCGGAAAAATTGCGCCTCGTCGTAGCCTCCGTCGGCCAGGCCGATGCGGCCGGAGCCGATGGTGTCGATGAACCTGCCGTCGAGGTCGGTGACGACGATGCGGTGGTGGCTCGAGTCGCTGATGAAGAGCCGTCCGCCCTCGGTGTCGATGGCCAGTTTGCCGGGGTAGCGCAGCGGTGAGTCGATGCGCAGTTTGTCCTTCTCCGGCGACATCGGGATGGGGTCGTGCCGGAAAAGTTCCTTCGGGTAAAAAGCGAGCGCGGCGGTGATGCAGGCGTCGATCACTTCCTTGTTGCCTTCACCGGAGACCATCAGCATGAGGTTGCCCTTCGGGCCGACGACAGCCATTGACGGCCAACTGCGAACGCCGATCTGCTGCCACATGTGCATCGTGTCGTCGTTCACGACCGGGTGGGCGATCTCGTAGCGCAGTACGGCGTCGCGGATGTTTTCGGACACCTTTTCATTATCGAACTTGGCTGAGTGTACGCCGACAAAAGCCACCGGATAGCCGGCGTAGCGCTCCTCCAACTCAGCGAGGTCGGGCAAAATATGGATGCAGTTGATGCAGCAGTAGGTCCAGAAATCGAGCACTGTGATTTTGCCGGCGAGCTGCTTGCCGAAGGTCAGCGGCGGCGAGTTGAACCAATCCTTGCCGGCTGGGAACTCGGGCGCGCGGAGCTGTTCGGCCTGCCGATCCACCCGCTCGATGTGGGCCTTGAGTTGCTCGACGCGTGCAGGGAACTGCGCGCTGCGCGGCGGCAGATCGGCCGCCTGGCCAGGCGCGGCCAGGCAAGCCAAGGGCAGGGCAATCGAGGCTGCCTTGGTCAAGCGGGAGAGTTGATTGAAAGACGAGTGAACCACGCGTCAAAAGTGCCGCTGGCTGGGGGTGGTTGCAAGAGTGGACTGAGCGTGGCAGCTTGGCTAGGTGACAAGGAAACTACGCAATCAGTTTTCGGTTTGGATGACAGCGCTGGGCCTTCTGCTCGGCTTGGCCAAGCCGCCGGCACAGGAGTATCGGTTGCAAATTGGCCAAGCCGATAAGGGCGGTCACGAGCTGCGATGGGACAACGCCGGCAGGCAGGCCAGGTACACCGTGGAGTACGCGACCGGTTTGGCCAGGCCGCAGTGGAGGCTGCTCTCGGCCGGCAGCGCCTGGCCAATCGACACGACGAGTTTCAATCTGCCGCTGGTAGTCGGGGCATCGACGGTTTTTTTTCGCGTGAAAATCGAGGGGGTCGATCCGCATCAGGTGCGCTGGTTTGCCACTGAAATTTCACCGCACCCGAAAAACAAGTCCAACGGCTATCCCGATCCGGAGTTGGCTGTGTCGTTCGACGACGACTCGATCATCGTCGAAAGCAACGGCATCCCGACGTTCGAGTTTGTCACCACGACGCCGAATGGGTTGCGCGGGCAGAACTTCGAGTGGGAGATTCCGCGTTTCCCCGAACCAGCGGATGAACTGACGCAGATTCCGCTGCTTGGCACGGTGGCGATCACGACGGCGGGGCTGCCAATCTACGGGCCGAACGAGGCGCAGATTCCGCATCCGTACGGCGACCCGTACATCAACGGCATCCTCGACTACTGTCACGGCCACACCGGCGGGCAGGCGGACTATCATTTTCACTTTGCACCGACCTGCATGTTCGAGGCGCCGGACGGCACGGAGGAGCATTACAACATCATCGGCTTCGCGCTGGACGGCTACCCGATCATCGCGCGCTACAAGGGCATTCACGGCGAGACCGGCGACGAGGCGTTCGGTTGGCAGGAGGTCAGCGGCTACGAGCCGGACGCCGACTACCGGGAGGAGGTCATCGAGGGGGGCGCCAATTCCACCTACGCATGGGACAATTATAATTACGAGGCCAAGCGCAAGGGGCGCACGCTTGATGAATGCAACGGGCGTGCCTTGGGCAAGGTGGAGCTAGCCAGCGGCGCGACGTTCGACGAGGCGAGTTTTTTCGGTTTCGACTACGGTTATTTTGTCACTGCGGACTTCCCGTACTTTCTGGCCAAGTACCATGGCACGCCCAATGCGGCTGCTGGAGGCGGCCAACCGGGAGGCGGAGGTGGCCAGCCGGGAGGCGGAGGCGATGGTGTTGTCCGCGTCACTCCGGGAAGTGGCTTGGTGGGGAAACGATTGACGGTGACCGTGACGTTAAACGGCAATGCACAACCGCCGTTGCCTCCGTTGCAAATCCGGCCCTCGAGAGTAAGCATCGGGGGAATTGACCTCACAGGATTGTCCCGTACATCGCGCACGAGTATTCGCGGCAAGCTGCAAATTCCCGCCAATGCAGGGAAAGGTAAAAAAGACGTGACGGTGATTTTCCCGGGGCCACCGGGACGCGGGGATGTCAGCTTCGTTGGGGATGACTTGTTCGAGGTGAAGTAGCCCGAACAGGGCAAGGGCTGGGAAAACCCAATATTGAACACCGAACAAGGAATGTCTAAGGACGAAGTGCATAGCTCCCTCTCCCAGCGGGATAGGGCAGGGGTGAGGGAGATGAATAAGCGATTCTTGTAGAGGCCTCGAAAAGGGCAAGCGCACAAAAAGAGCCCCGCCCAGTTATTGCGACCGGACGAGGGCCAACCCGATGAAAACACACCGCACCCCACAAGGAGTACGATGAGTCATCCCGTACGTCCACTGACGTGATATGCTTCAGTTTTTTTGGTATTTTTGCTTTTCACCGGCGTTGACGATTCGAGCCGCTGTTTTTAGGCTCCGCCGCCCAGAATGAAACTGATCATTTTAGCCGCCGGATACGCCACTCGCCTTTACCCGCTAACGCTCAACCAGCCCAAGCCGCTGCTGCCGGTCGCCGGCAAGCCAATGGTCGATCATGTTTTGGCCAGCCTCGGGGTGATCGACGCCATCGACGAGGCGTTCATCGTGACCAACGAAAAATTCGCTGGCCATTTTGAGGCGTGGGCCGGCAGGCGCGACTCGTCCGGTTTTGCTGCGCCGGTGCGGGTCGTGAACGACCATTCCACCGGGGACGACAACAAACTCGGCGCGATCGGGGACCTGCATTTGGTCTTGAAAACCCAAGGCATCTACGACGACGTCATCGTGGTTGCCGGCGACAATTTGTTCAGCGACAAACTTGGCGATTACGGCCGGTTGTGCGCGGAGAAGAACGCCCCCGTGCTCGGCGTGTACGACGTCGGCAGCCTGGAGGAGGCCACCAAGTACGGCGTCGTCGAGCCGGATGCCAACGGTTGCATCGCCAGTTTTGAGGAGAAACCGGCTGCGCCAAAGTCGACGCTGATCGGTATCGCGCTTTATCACTATCCCAGGGCGGTGCTGCCGCTCATCGACCAATACCTCGCCGACGGAAACAACCCCGACCAACCCGGTCGGCTGATCCAGTGGCTCTACCCGCGGATACCGGTTTACACGTGGAGCGTGCCCGGAACGTGGTACGACATTGGCTCGAAGGAAACCCTCGAGGAGGCCGACGGAATTTTCTCAGCAAACCATGCTTAAACCAAAATGAAAACTAAGTTGATGCCACTGTTGTTCGCGACATTGCTTGCGCTACCCGCGCTTGGCCAGGCGCAGAACACCAAACCCAAGCGACCCAACCCGATGGCCCCGATCAGGGACGTGGCCGGTTTGCCGCGCGTGCTGCTCATCGGCGACTCGATCTCCATCGGCTACACGCTGCCGACGCGCGAGTTGCTCAGGGGCAAAGCCAACGTGCACCGGATCCCCACCAACGGCGGCCCGACGATTCGCGGGTTGGTTCAGATCGACTCGTGGCTCGGCGACGGCAAGTGGGATGTCATCCATTTCAACTGGGGTCTGCACGACTTGAAATTCATGCCGCACGGCAAACGGCAAGTGTTGCCGGCTGCGTATGAAAAGAATCTCGACTCACTCGTTCGCCGCTTGAAGCAAACTGGAGCCAAGCTCATCTGGCGCAACACCACGCCGGTGCCCGAGGCCAAGGTTCGTCCGCGGCGCATCCCGGCAGACGTCGTGAGCTACAACGCCGCCGCCAGGCGTGTGATGCAAAAGCACGGCGTCCCGATTCACGACCTGTATTCGTTCGGACTCGCGAGGCTGGAGAAGATCCAGCTGCCGGCCAACGTGCACTTCACGCCGGGAGGCTCGGCCATCCTGGCCGGCGAAGTGGCCAAAGTCATCCTCGACGCGTTGAAATGAACCGGGCCGCAGAAGAGGAATAAGGACACGAATTTTACGGATTTACACAGAGTTTTATTTTCTTTGAACACCTGTGAAATCCGTGTCCAAAAATTGATTCTGTAACTCCCTCTGCGGCCCTGCGATTTCTGCGTTTCATTCCAGAAATTACCGATCGTTCGCCGTTCCCAAAAAAAGCCTGCCCTTGGCCAAGGCTTCGCGATAGTCTCCCCGAATGAACGCAAACACTCGATTCCGAGGGTTCGTCATGTTCGGACTTGGCCTCGTCTTGTCGGCGGGCGTGCACGCGGGCAATTGGCCGTCGTGGCGGGGTGACCTGGCCGGCTCCGGCTTGGCCAAGGGCGAAACTGTTCCGCTGAAGTGGGACACGAAACAGAACGTCCGCTGGCGCGTGCCGCTGCCGGATCGCGGCAACAGCTCGCCGATTATCTGGGGCGACAAGGTGTTCATCACGCAGGCGACTGACGCCGACAAGCGTCGCACGGTGATGTGTTTTGACAAGCGCACCGGCGAGCTGCTTTGGCGCAGTGGCGTCACCCACGCCAAGAAGGAAACCACCCACAAGACCAACCCGTACTGCTCCGGTTCGCCGGCGACCGACGGCCGCATCGTGGTGGCCAACTTCGCCTCGGCCGGAGTCGCCGCGTACAACCTCGATGGACAGCAACTCTGGCATCGCGACCTTGGGCCGCAGGAGCACATCTGGGGTAACGGTACCTCGCCGGTTCTGTTCGGCGACCTGTGCATCGTCTATCACGGGCCGGGGCCACACTCTTCGCTTCACGCGCTCGACAAGCTGACCGGTCGCACGGTCTGGACACGCAAGGTCGAGGAGAAGGATAACCCGGATCGGGTTGATGGTTTTCGCGGTCTCGCCGACGGCATCAAAGGCGCGTTCACCACGCCAATCATTATCGAAGCCAAGGGGCGCCCCGAGTTGATCCTCAGCGAGGCCAACACGCTTCGCGCCATCAACCCGAAGGATGGCAGGGAGCTTTGGCACTGTGACGGGCTGAACCCGCTCCTTTATACGTCGCCGGTTTACGATGGAAACGTGCTGCTAACGATGGGCGGCTACTTTGGCTCGTCGTTTGCAGTGAGACCGGGTGGCAACGGCGATGTCACGACCAAGCGGTTGTGGCATGATCCGCGCTCGAAGAAAAATCGCCTGGGCACGCCCGTCGTACGCGAGGGTTTCGCCTACTTCGTGAACATGTCCGGTTTCATGGAGTGCATAGACATGAAGAGTGGCAAGGTGGTTTACGAGGAGCGCATGCCGTCGACGAAGAACAACGCGGCTGTCTGGGCGTCGCCGATCCTCGTGGGAGACCGTGTGTACGTAACCAACCAGTCCGGGGACACGCATGTGATCCGTGCCAGCCCGAAGTTCGAGCTGTTGGCCACCAATTCGGTGGGCGAGTATTCGAACTCGACGTTGGCGGTGTCCGACGGCGCGCTCTATCTGCGAACCCACAAGAGCCTGTGGTGCATCGGCCAGCCGGCCGGCAAATAGTCCGCGCTTGCTTAGGCGGGGGAATCCTATCGATTCCCGGCCTTGAAAATAACCCCTGGGAAGCCTATAAGGGGCCGTGAACTGGCTATTACTGGCGCAGGTTGAGGGCTCGGAAGTGGGCGGCTCCGCTTGGCAAATGATGAAGCAGGGTGGCCCGATGGTGTGGGTGCTATTGCTGGTGTCGGCGGTCGCGGCGACGATTTTTCTGGAGCGTCTACTGAACTATCGTCGTGTCCAGATCAACACCACCGAGTTCATTGCCGGGATTCGGGCAAACCTCAAGAACAACTACAATATTGTCGAGTTGGTGGCGATTTGTGATGCCACGCCGGGTCCGGTGGCGCGGATGACGAAGATGGGCATCCTCAACCGCGAACAGTCGCGGGAGCAGTTGCGCGAACTGCTCGATGACAACAAGCGCATCGAGGTTGCGCGGCTGGAAAAACGGCTGAACATGTTGGGCACCATCGCGCAGGTTGCCCCGCTGCTTGGATTGCTGGGCACGGTGCTGGGTTTCATCCGCATCTTTCGCGGTGTTTGGCCGGAACTGCCAGTTGGTATTCTGCCGTCAATATCCGAAGGCAGGCTGGCTGGTGGCATCTGGGAGGGGTTGATCTGCATGGCGCTTGGCCTGGCTATTGCGATTCCCTGCTACATTGCCTTCAACTACCTAGTGGGTCGCAAGAACGACCTGGCCGTGGACATCGACAAGATCTCCTCGGAAATACTCAACATCATCACCCATGAAATGCCCCCGTCCAAATCGGCCGGATCGACCAAGCCGCGGGTGGCACGCAAGGCGGTGTCCATGTCCGGGAATAAATGAATCATCGGGGGAACATCCGGCCTTTTCACGGGCAACTGGACTTTGCGCCGTTCGTTGGTGTGCTGTTCCTGATGCTGCCACTTTTGCTGTTTAACACCTCCATGGTTTTCAAGCCGGGCATCGAGGTAAACGTTGATCTTCCCGTTTCCTCCCAGCGCTCCGGCGTGGGTGACCCGTCGCTGGCGGTGGCCGTCGACGCGAACGGGATTCTCTACTTTCGCGGAGATACGCTGCGGGACCAGGTCTTCTCTCGCAAGGTGAGTGAGGAGGAGGAGAGCCTCCCCCTGTCCGAGCTGTTGGTCAACCGCTACCCGGACTTGGACAGTAACAGCGTGCTGCGCGCGGTGGAGCAGGGCCGGGTGCTCGTGAACGACCGCCTGGCCCGTCTGGACGACCAGCTCAAGTCGGGGCAGCAGGTGGAACTGGAACTGCCCTCAACCGAGTTGCTACATCCCAAAATCATCCAAGCCATCGAGCAGGGCGGCCTGCAGCCGGGTGAGGTATCGCTTTTGATCCAGGCGGACAAGGCGGTGCGCCATCAGGTGATCATTGATTTGTGCACGATGGCCGGGGAGATTGGTGTTGGCCATGTGCTGTTGGCCTCGCGGCCACCCGACTTTTCCCAGCCATTTGAGCCGCAACCCCGCATGGAGCCGTGAGCGACGAGCCGTCAACCATCGAGCCGGTGGAGGGCTGGTCCAACCAGGCCATTGGCATCGGAGTGCTGATCGTTTTCGCGGCGCAGTTGGGTGTTCTTTTCTGGCTGGGACGCGTCCCGTTCGCGGTGCGCGCGCAACCTAAAAGCGTGCCGCTCCGGCTGATGCCGGAGATCGTACTGACACCCGATAGCGGTCCGGGGGCGGCGTTCAGCGACCCGACCCTGTTCTCCCGCCCGAACCGGCGCGGGTTCTCCGGAACGGCTTGGCGCCGGTTCTCCGAGGTGGAACATCAGCTCATCGATTGGAATGAGACACCGCGCCTGCTCGAGAACCAACCCGCCCCGCTTGGGGCCGCCTTCCGGGAGGCGTTGCCGGATCACCTCGCTTTCGTGACGGATCTCCCGGCCAAGCGCCCGGCCCGGTCGATGGCGGTCGAGCCGCCCCGCTTGGCTGTCCGCGCCACCTCCGAGCTGGAACTCCGGGGAAGCTTGGCCAAGCGGCCGGTGGTGCGCTCGGTGTCCGTCCCGGCCATGCCGCACGACGAGGCGCTGCGGCGAACCCGTGTCCGGATCGGCGTGAACACGGACGGCTATGTGGTGTCGGCCACGGTCGAGGATCGCTTGGCCAAGGGCGACGCATTTCAGGCCGCCGCCGGCCGCCGCGCGCTGGAGCTGCTCCGGGGCATCCGGTTCGAGCCGTCCAAGCGCACTCGGTTCGATCGCCCCGACCGGCCGGGAGTGCTTGAGTGGGGCGAGGCGTTGTTCCATTGGCGGACGATAGCGCCGCCCAAGCCGTCCGCCGCTCCAACCCCGCCGCCGGCCTGATGTTTCCCGGCCAAATCATCTTTCTCTGCTTCGCGGTTGTGACCGGCGTGTTGGGCGTGATGGTGGCGCTTTACGAATACCGTCGCAAACGCTTCGAGCCGGAGCCGACCGAGGACCGGGTATTTCGCTGTGACGGGTGCGCCTACGTTTACACCGACGACCACGACGTGGATCGTTCCCGGTGCCCCGAGTGCGGCCTGTTCAACTCGCCGTTCGTCTTCTGAAAAGAGACACGGATTTCACGGGTTTTCACAAATAGTCAAAGTTAAAAATATGAGAAAATCTATGTCCTCGGTTGAAACTGAAAACTTGAAACTGAAAACTTTTCTCTACCGCTCGTACACAATCAATGCGGCGTAATCGGGAAGGTACTTTTGGGTCGTGGGGTCGAAGTGCGAGTAGTTCAGGGAGTGAACGCTGATGATCTGCTCGCGGGAAAACTTCCCGATGAAATTGTTGACCTCCTCATCGAACTTGTCCTGCCCCAGCTCGATGCAGTCGCCCCGCTTGATGGTCTTGACGCAAATTTTTCCGTCGCCGCTAATCTCCTTCTCCTTCTCCTTGTGTGAGCTGCTTTTTTTCAGCAACTCCTCGCCGCCCTCGTGAACCGCGACGGCCAGTTTTTTGGGTTCCGACTCCGCGGTTACGGGAGGGGCGGGTTCGGCCTCGATTCGATCCACGTTTTCATCGCCGGCCGAGGGGATTTCGATCGGTTTGCTGCAGGAGGGGCATTCGATATCAGAGCCGGAGAGACTTTCGTCTGTGGTCAGATTTTGGCCGCATTGCGGACAGTTGAAGTTTAGGTCTGCCATAGTGCTAGATTTTGCTGCTGGAGAGCCGGATGCTGCGCCCTTCGCTCAAGCTTGACCAGCCCAAAAACAGCTCTTTTAGGATTGCTTATTAAGTGGTTAATGGCAGACTTTCGCTTCATCTCATATTGTTGGTGAAAAGTATTTATCCAATGAACAATCAAACCCAGGCCAGGCGAACCGGATTCACGTTGATCGAGTTATTGGTGGTTATCGCGATCATCGCCATCCTGGCGGCGATGCTCCTGCCGGCGCTGGCGCAGGCTAAGGCCAAGGCGCAGCAGATCTTCTGCATGAACAACGAAAAGCAGATGGGCATCGCCTTGCAGATGTATGTCTCCGACAATGCCTATTATCCCGGACACTGGGATGTCCGGTCCGGTATAGGCCTATCCAAGTACACCGGTAAACCGGTCAACAACGCCATCGCCTGGACAGGGCGGCTTTATGGCTACGCTGAAAGCACGGATCTGTTTTTTTGTCCGGCAAAAAAGGGCAAAGGAGTGGATCGCTTCAAGTGGAAGGATTACAAGGGTATGGATCGTACAAAGAAAGACCCCACGTTTCCGTTCAACCTTCACCCCGGTGGCGGAGCCTTCTTCACGTACGGCTACAACGACTGGGGGGTGCGTGAATTTGTAAAGGTGAACGACCGCACACTGGGTCTCGGTGGGGATGTTAAGAGTGAGAAGGATTTGATTCCCGAGAGCACGGTACGCATGCCTTCGGACATGGTCTGCATCTCCGATACCCAGGCGGATGGGGTATGGGATTGCGCGGTGGATCCCTGTGACGGTGGCAACTTTAACAGTCCTGCCAAGGAATGGCCCAGCAAACGGCACACCCTTGGCTCCAACATTCTGCTGGCCGATGGACATGCCGAGTATCACAAGATGATGGATCTTGTGGGGCGCAAGACCAGCGGCGCATTTAAGCCAGACGCCGCAAACATGCTCCGGCGCTGGAACAACGACAACCAGCCGCACCGGGAATGGTGGTAAACAGCAGATGAACGACAAGGCCAAGCTGGGACTTTCCATTGCAGCTATCATTCTTTGTGCCGGCTTCATCGTCAGTTTTGTGTTCTCGTCGGGCACTAGCGCCGATTTTCCCGACGGTGGCACTTGGGCGAAATGCAGCGCCTGCGGCGAGATGCAGGTGATCGATCCCGAGATCCGAGGCCGGTTTTACGATGACAACCCAAACCAAGAGGGCCAGCCGATGGTTTGCCCCAAGTGCAATAATGGCCGACTGGTGGACGGCCTGAAGTGCCCGGTGAACGGCTGTTTTTACTTGCAGGCCGGGCAGTTGGCCGATGGCAGGCCGGTTTGTCCCAAGTGCAAAAAGCCACTTCCCTGAATCGCTTGGTCAAGCGCATGGCCGATTTGATTCATGTTCAAAATAGTATGGTGGATTATTTTGAAAGTGTAATTTGAAACCCGTTGGCATGCTCCGCTACCGTAATTTTAACAAGAAACGACTATACAAAACCGTTGAACACTCCTAATAAAACAAGGCGATACGCCTTCACGTTGATCGAGTTATTGGTGGTTATCGCGATCATCGCCATCCTAGCATCCATGCTTCTGCCGGCGCTGGCCAAAGCCAAGGCCAAGGCGCAGGGTGCCTACTGCCTGAACAACACCAAGCAATTAACCTTATGTTGGGTAATGTATGCCGGTGACAATGATGATTATTTGGTGAGTAATTCCATAAGAGGCGGGAACAAGAGCTCCTGGATTGATCCCGCCTATAACATGCGAAATAAAGCTCATGCTCAGGATACGAGGCACCTTGAACAAGGAAAGTTGTTTAAGTATAATGATTCCTTAGGAATATACAAATGCCCGTCCCAGCCGAAGTTGGGGCAGGGCAATAGTGCCTACTATCCGGTGCGTAGTTATTCGATGAGTGGTCACATGGGTGGTGTGTTCGCCGAGATATCCTGGGTGCAAGGGTCACAGTATCCGCCGCGTGTGAAAATGTCCGACATCATGAGCCCGCCACCATCACAGTCATTTGTGTTTTTAGATGAGCACGAAAACACAATTGATGATTCCTTTTTTGCAATTCCAGTGTATGCAGCAAACCATTGGCAGAACTCTGCGTCTTATTGGCACAATGGTGGCGGAACGTTCGGATTTGCAGATGGCCACTCGGAAAATAAAAAATGGGTGCACAACAAAACAAAATCTCCCAACCGAGGTTATAATTTTGCTCCAACTCCCGGTGGTGATCGCGACTTGCTTTGGGTCAAAGAGCGAATTCTCATCGACCCCCGCAAAGCAAATATCCCCCACTAGTGAGCCAACTTCGCTCTCGACACTGCCGGCGCTGCCATTGACCATCGGTCGATGCAGGAGATTCAATCCGTCCGCTTCATCCGCGAGTGCGAGGTTACCCAGATTCCTTCCGGCCAGCAGATGACCATGGGTGCCGATACGCCGGTGGACATCACCCAGTCGCTCGGCGGTGCGTACACCGTTCGCTCGCCGCAGGGGCTGTTCCGCGTTGATGCCCGCGACGCCGACGCCCTTGGGTTTGAGGTGCCGGACGAGGCAAAGCCGCGCGAGTCTGGGGCGCCGGCCACCGAGCAGGAAATCTGGGAGTCGCTCAAGCAGGTGTACGACCCGGAGATCCCCGTGAACATCGTGGATCTTGGCCTCGTGTACGACCTCTGCATGGATGACTTGCCCGATGGCTGCGGCAAACAGGTGAAGATGAAAATGACCCTCACCGCCCCCGGCTGCGGCATGGGCCCGGCGATCGCCGCTGACGCCCAAAACCGTATCCTCTCCTTGCCGAGCATCGACGACGCTAGCGTCGAGGTCGTATGGGATCCTCCCTGGCACCAGTCGATGATCAGCGAGGAGGGCAAAAAGATTTTGGGTATCGCCTGATCCACTGTGCGACGGGCCAGCAAAACTTCCCCCCGCGCTTGGCCAAGCGCTTGGTTGGCTGCCGTCGTGCTTGTTGCCTGGCCCGGTGGACTCCGCGCCGGCCCAGTGGTTACCGAGATGCAGCCGCGCCACGGGCGACCGGGCACGCGCGTCGTTTTCACCGGCAAGGAGTTGCAACTGGTGAATGCGGTAAAGTTCGGTGACGCATTGGCCGACTGGGAGGCGGTTAACGTCATCGACGGGCAGGGCGAGCCGCGTGTGTTCGAGATTCACGCCACCGTCCCCAACGCCGCCACCACGGTCAAGCCGACGCTGGTCACGCCGCTCGGCGAAGTCACCGCCCCGATGCCGTTCGCCGTTGCGCCGCGCATCACCGGCTTTAGTCCTGCGCGAGGTTGGCAGGGAACGATCGTGACCATTGAGGGGCAAAACTTCACCGGCATCACGGCGGTGAAGTTCGGCGCTCGTTTGGCCAACTTCATCGTCACAGCGGCGACGCAGATTCGTGCCGTCGTGCCGCCGAATGTCACCGACGGTGCGATCACCGTTTCGCACGACGAAACCGGCACAAGCGGCGAGCCGTTCATCGTCGCCGGCCCGGGGCCGATCATCGACAGCCTCGACTCGTGGGTGGGCGCGCCCGGCGATTCGGTCGTCATTCGCGGCGTCAATTTCAAGTCGGTCGCCGCCGTGTGGTTCGGCAATGTGCAGGCCGGCTTTAGCGTCGTGGCCGACACGCAACTCAAGGCCAGCGTCCCGTTCGCCGCCAGCGGAAAAATCACCCTCGTCTCCGCGGTTGGCCGTGCGGTCACCGGGAGTTTTTTCACCATCACCCGTGCACCGGTGATCACAAACGTGTCGCCGCCGGTCGCCGCGCCCGGGATGAAGGTGACATTGCGCGGTGCGAATTTTAGCCAAGTTACCGCCGTGCACGTTGGTGCGGCCCGGGCGGCGGGACAAAGCACGCCGTCGCCGCAGCAACTTGACTTCACCGTGCCCGCTAACGCGACAAGCGGCTTGGTGAAGGTCACCAACTCGTTCGGCTTCGGGACGAGCGGCGCGGCACTGATCGTAACGCGCGCGCCGGTGATCGAGTCGTTCGACCCGCCGCTTTCGGAGCCGACCAAGTGGGTGACACTGCGCGGGGCCAACTTCACAGGCGCAAACCGCGTGCTGCTTGGCGAAATGGCGGTGCGGTTCACCGTCACCGCGACCACACAGCTTCGCATCGAGCTGCCGCTCAACGCGGCGACCGGCACGTTGACGGTGCAAAACGCATTCGGTTCCGGCACGACGGCTGACAAGCTGACCATCATCGGCAACGGCCCGCACATCACCGGCTTCGAGCCGGGCACAGGTGTCGCCGGCACGAAGGTGAAACTGTACGGCCGCAACCTCGACCGCGCCACGGCGGTGGAGTTCGGCGGCGTGAAGGCGGCGGCATTCAACGCCCCGGCACCGACGCAACTCAGCGTCACCGTGCCGCCGGATGCCCGGTCCGGCCCGATCAAGCTGCTCAGTGTACTCGGTGATTTCACAAGCGAGGCAACCTTTTTCCTGCCGCCGCGCTTGGCCAAGTCGGAGACGTTGGCGGCTAAGCCGGGCGACGTGGTTGAGTTCACAGGGCGCAATTTTCTCGGCCTCGAGTCGCTGCGGATCGGAGGACAGGACGTACCTTTCGAGGTGATGAGCAACGACAAACTCAAGTTCACCGTCGCCACCGATCTGCTCGGCGGCGGCATCGAGTTGGCCGCGCCGGGTGGCCGCTGGATAAGCACCAACTCGTTTGCCGTGCTGCCGCGCATCGACTCGTTCGAGCCGGTCATCGGCCCGGCGCAAACCATGGTCATCATTCGCGGTGCCGGGTTTCACAAGATTTTGTTTTTGAAATTCGGCACCGGCGTGGCGGTGTTCGAGCGCAGGTCGGTCAACGAACTCGTGGCGCTTGTACCGGCGAACGCCTCGACCGGCCCGGT
>Ga0066836_10000228_pt1 | contig 24840 bp, 15 predicted proteins | sample ETNtaG_18_FD_71568 | JGI IMG/M metagenome (GOLD analysis project Ga0066836, IMG submission 71568) | Marine microbial and viral communities from oxygen minimum zone, Eastern Pacific Ocean - ETNP201302SV91 | ecosystem: Environmental > Aquatic > Marine > Oceanic | place: Pacific Ocean: Eastern... | reverse complement strand
GACTGCAATTAGTTGGCCTAAAGCAGGTCATTGCTAGCGAAGAAACCGCTAGAGAACACTATGCGGTTCATGCAGAGAGACCTTTCTTCCCTGGATTAATCAAATTCGTAACCAGTGGGCCTGTAGTATGTATGGCATGGAGAGGTCGCGATGCAATCAGTGTTGCTCGCAATCTAATCGGTCCAACCAACGGTCGCGAGGCCGCACCCGGAACAATCCGCGGTGACTTTGGAATGGATATCGGTTACAATATGATTCATGGATCTGATGCGGCTGAAACCGCTGAATTTGAACTTGGACTCTGGTTCCCAGAGGGCATCAATGAGTGGACAATGGACTCTCAAGGATGGGTCTACGAGTGAATTGTAGTCCAATTGCATTTTTAGAAAAACCAATTGGGGGATAAGATATGTCTGAAAGGGCTCCTGAACAGGAAAGCCCCTCTGATGAAGAGGTTATCGAACTCGGTTGGGCTCGTCAACCAATCGTCAGCGTTCTTGGCCATGTCGACCATGGTAAGACTAGCGTTCTCGACCACTTCCGTTCTCTTGGATTGGAACGTCAAGCTAGTGTTATGGCAAGAGAAGCGGGTGGAATAACTCAACACATTGGTGCAACTGAAGTACCAGCAAAAATTCTCAATGACACTTGCTCCCCAATGATGGGAGGTAAGAAATTTAATTCCCCGGGACTGCTCTTTATCGATACTCCTGGGCACCAGTCTTTCACCAGTTTGCGAAGCCGCGGAGGTGCATTAGCGGATATTGCAATTCTCGTAGTTGATGTAATGGAAGGTTTGCAACCACAGACGATTGAGAGTCTTCGAATCCTACGTGAAAAGAAAACTCCTTTCGTTGTAGCGGCCAACAAGGTAGACCGCATTCATGGCTGGTACACCGAACGTGGGCGCTCTTTCATAGAATCGTGGGCAAATCAGAGAACCGATGTTCAACAGCTCTTTGAAGAGCGATACTGGAAATTATTGAGCCAATTTAGTGAGCATGGATTCAATATTGAACGCTATGATAAGATTACTGATTTCAAATCTAATTTGGCATTAGTCCCATGTTCTGCAAAGGATGGAGAAGGCCTCCAGGACCTATTGACAGTAACTGTAGGGCTCGCTGAAAGGTTCCTCGAGGAGAGACTTCGTGACACCCTAGGGCCGGGCGAAGGTACTGTTCTCGAAATGAAAGATGAAGTCGGACTCGGAAAAACAATCGATGTCATCCTAAATCGTGGTGAACTCAATGTGGGTGATACCATTACTCTGGTCAGTTCTGATGGCCCATTCACTACCCACATCAAAGGAATGCGAAGACCGAGAGGAATGAGTGAGATGAGGGATGCTGGTGATCGCTGGGAATCTGTCGACCACGCAATTGCTGCTTGTGGCCTTAAAATCGTGGCACCAGGTTTGGAGAATGTCCTAGCAGGTACAACTCTACGCCAAACAAATGAGGAATCAGAAGTTGCTGCTGCTGCGATAGAGGCGAGAAAGGAAGCAAGCATTTCCGTTGAATTAGCTGAAGAGGGCATCACCATCAAGGCGGATACAATCGGAGGACTCGAAGCCCTTGCATTCGAACTCGACAAAATGGAAATACCCATTCGAATGGCTACAATCGGACCAGTAAACAAGCGTGACATTCTGTCTGCTCAAGCCGCAGGCAATCCTCTTGACCAAGTAATCCTAGGTTTTGCAACCAAAGCTAATGCTGAGGTCGCATCTAAACTTGAAGGCGAGGATGCAGAAGTCAAATTCATCTCTTCTGAAATCATCTACCGTATTCTCGAAGAATTCGAAGAATGGCGCATATCAACCAAAGAAGACATGGATGCAGCAGAAAGAGAAAACCTCGTCTACCCTGGCCGTCTACTCTATCTCAGAGATCATACCTTCCGAAACAAGGGCCCTGCCATTGTTGGGATGCGTGTCATTGGAGGCAGAGTACATGTCGGCCAGAAAATCATGAAGACAGATGGTACGCCAGTTGGACAAATCCGAAGTCTTCGAACTCGAGGCGGTGATGAAGTGAAAGAAGGGCATCAAGGCGAAGAACTCGCTGTTGCAGTAATGGGTCCTACAGTAGGCAGGCATATCGAAGAGGGTGACGAATTCTTTGTTGATGTGCCAAGTAGGCATGCAAGGCGCCTTAAAAAACTCGAATTAACTCCCATCGAAGAAGAAATTCTGGAAGAAATCACGCGTCTGCACAGGCAGAATGACCACTTCTGGGGCCGTTGAGTAAAACGCTGTACGTCGCGATACTGAGCGACTTGAAGACGCAATACCTTGAAGTATGGAAGTTCGTGGTTCCCCCTTTGTACCACAGAGGGTTTAGCCATGAATGCAGGATTCCAAGCAGGAGCCCAAGCCGGTGACCACCGCACAAAAGACTTGATCGCTACAGTTAGCGCCATCGCAAATTCATTGATGGGCGAAGTCTCCAAGGTCATTATCGGTAAGAATGAAAATCTACGAAGAGTCTCTGTTGGAATTCTTTCTAATGGAAACATGTTGCTAGAAGATTTCCCTGGATTAGCAAAGACATTGCTCGCCAATACTTTCGCCCGTGCACTCGGTTGTAAATTCAAGCGTGTTCAATTCACTCCCGATTTACTGCCCTCTGATATCATGGGGACTTACATGTATGACCAGAAAACTGGTGATTTCAAATTACGTGCAGGTCCTCTTTTCGCAAACATTCTACTTGCTGACGAGATTAACCGTGCGCCTCCTAAGACCCAAGCAGCATTGCTTGAGGCTATGGAAGAGAAGCAAGTTACCATCGAAGGTATCACACACAAATTACCTGCACCTTTCGTAGTTCTAGCAACACAGAACCCGATTGAGCAGGAAGGTGTCTATCCGCTCCCAGAAGCTCAGATGGACCGTTTCCTGATGAAGATGAGTATGGGTTACCCTGACCGTGCAGAGGAGAAGGCAATTCTTGCTCGCCGTAAGTTACGTGGAAAGGATGGACACGATGTCGAGCAGATTACTTCACCAAAGAAGGTCGTAGCAATGCAAAAAGCTCTCGAAACTGTACATGTTGATCCTGCAATCCTTTCCTATATCGTCGAGATTGTTCAGCGTACTCGTGAAGACCACAGAGTGGTCAACGGTGCATCGCCTCGTGGTAGTCAGAACTTGTTCAAGTCCGGCCGTGCTGCTGCTGCAATCGATGGCAGAGACTATGTTATCCCAGATGACATCAAAGGCATTGCACTACAGATTCTCAGTCACAGGATTGTCATGAAACCTGAGGCAAAGATTCGTGGAATTACCGGCATGCACATTGTTCGCAAGATTCTGTCCGAAGTCCCAGTTCCTGTAATCCAACAGGGATGATGCCCACTTAGGCAATGCCAAGATTGACAGGGGAGTGACGCCCTCGTTGTAGTAGCGGGAGGGAGAGAGTACAATGAATCCGTACAAGATGGTCGTCGCAGTAGCCAATCAGAAAGGCGGTTGTGCAAAAACTACGACTGCGGTAAACTTGGCTGCAGCCCTTGCAAAGGGCTCCAAAAAACACAAGTTACCTCCTGCTAAAGTTCTGTTAATCGACCTTGACCCCCAGGGTAATTGCGCTACTTCATTCGGTGTTGAGAAGAAAAGAATTCGCAAGACTGCATACGACTTATTGGTAAATGATAGCGGAGAAGAACTACCCTTGATGGAGGAATATCTAATCTCGCCACAAGGCTTGACACATTCAATGCGAAGGGCTTGGTCAAAACGAATGGGTTCCGATAGAGTTCCTTCCGACCTCGGCATAGAGAATCTGTGGCTCTTACCCAGCGATATCCACCTATCGGGAGCTGAAATTGAACTAAGTCATCGTATTGGAAGAGAAACTCGTCTGAGAGAGGCTCTTGCACCGATCATCGAAAAATTTGACCATATCATCATCGATACACCGCCTTCGTTGGGATTGCTATCAATCAATGCCCTCTGTGCTGCCAATTGGGTTTTCATTCCAGTACAGGCAGAATATTACGCATTAGAAGGTTTCAGTATGCTGATGAATTCAGTGAAGATGATTCAGAAGCGAATAAACCGTAATTTGAAAATTTTTGGTGTCGCAATGACAATGGTAGACTCAAGATCCAAACTTTCCATGCATGTTTGCGATGAAGTAGCAGCAAAAATTCCGAATAAATTGTTCAAAACTCCGATTAGACGCTTGGCCAAAGTTGCCGAAGCCGCATGGACTGGTGCACCAACAGTCATCCTGAATCGTCCGAGTAATAGTGGCGCTGGGGCAGGGAGTAGAGAATATTGGTCATTAGCACGAGAATTTCATCTCCGTGTCCTGGAAATGCGCCGAGAATACGGTGTAAATGAACATCCGCGACTCTTGTTAGAAAAACAAGGCCGCGCGATATGAGGATGGAGAAAAACACCCTTTGGGTGATTCCACCACGCGAGGACTTCAAGTAGTCAACATGGGCGAAGCAGGGGCATGACTGGAGAAGGAATGACCTCCGTTAGTGTGAGTTACGAGATGCGACGCCAACTGAATACTATCCGAACAATGGATGGGTATCGCAGTATTGATGCGCTTTTAGCAGATTTAGTTCGAGAACATAAGCTTGCAAAAATGAATGGTGAGTTGGATAAACTCCGAGCCCATGTCAAGGAAATTGCTGATGTTAATGCTGACCATTTGGTAGAGCGTTTGAATCTAGCACCATTCAAGGTCTGAGGTGTAAAAATGGACTGGCGCCCGAATGGTTACCTTTTCAGCACCCCTGATTTGGTGCGTGCGATTTTCAATAGCGAGGGCCCAGAATCCATGTTGTTATCAAAAGCCGCTTGTGGAGATGTTGAAATCTTTGCAAGTCCGATAAGTTGGAATGCAGTTCTTTGGCTGATAATGTCCACGCTCAAAGTAGATGGCCAGCCGGTTTACAGCGGCTCAGAACTCGGTAATCTCAAAGAGAGTCTACCAATTGTTTTCCGTTGATTACTTGCCTTGGGAGGCGAGCCACTGGGCTCCATACCATTTCCACTGTTCCATAGTCCAGCCTTCAGGTAATCCTTCTGCAGGCAGTGGTGGTGCTTCTGGAGCGACCATTGCAGCTTCAATAGATTCTTTCGACTCAGTTGGTACTTGAGATGGTTCAGGCATTCCTGCTAATTCTTCTAAGGATGCAGATTCTTCGAGTACTTCCGAATCTTCAGTTGAATCTACTTCATTCTGGATTTCTAAATCATCGAAGCCTTCAGACATGTCTTCAGCGGGTTCATGGATTAGATCCATCGGTTCGATTTCATCGTCCCAATGTTTGTCGCTTTCGACTCCACCGTGTGCAGAAAGGCCCGCTTGTCCACCAAGTGCTTCTGCTTCAGCACTCTTGGTTTCAGGAACATATGGGACACCATAGGTCTTCACCAATGCCTTTCTCCTGCGAGCCCTTGTTACTCCAACGAATAACAGTATTACAAGTAAAATAATTCCAAATGCTCCTCCGCCAAACTTAGCGACCTCTCCAACAGTACTCATGTCAACGCTATTTCCGATATCGTTCTCATCTGAATCTTTGGAATTTTTCCAAGGATAATAATCGAGAACGGGTTGGCCTGCAGCCTCTTTCTCATTCTTGTAAGACATATATTCTGAATCTCGGTATCCCAAACAATCCTCTCTGGTATCACTTGCATCGATGATACAATGCTCTTCCAATGTAGTTACCAGTGAATTAGAATCATCGTAGTCTTTACTGGGTCCGACTCCATCACCATCATCATCTCTGTAATCATTAGGATCATTTTCCAAATCATCCCCATAATCCCAGAATCCATCACCGTCGGTATCTTGGCAACCATATTTGTCAAGTTCCTCAAATTCAAATGTGACATTATCTAAATCAGAACTTGAAGGAAGCCAAGCCTCTGTTGAATTACCCCAAATTGTAGGGCATGAATCAGGAGAGTTACCAAGTTGATTATCACCATAACCATCGCCATCAATGTCTTTCCATTGTGTGGGGTCAGTCTTGAATGCATCAGCACCATCTACAGTGCCCCACGAGTCATCCACATCAGACCAACCATCACTATCAGAGTCTTTGCAACCTAGTCGGTCTTCGGTCGAGAAACCATTGACAGTGGGGCACTCATCGCCATTTGTTCCATTCACTTCATCACCGAAGCCATCAAAATCGCTATCCGCCCACTGGGTACTATCGTCAGGGTATCTGTCACCATTTTCTCCATTGGAATCATCACCCCAACCATCACCATCACTGTCTTGCCACTGATCTGCGTTATTGGGGAATGCATCTGAAGAAGTGCCATCAGGATTGTCACCATGGCCGTCCCCATCAACGTCTGACCATTGAGTCTCATCGTCAGGGAATGCATCGGACATATTTCCAGATGAATCATCTCCATAGCCATCACCATCGCTATCGGTATCCTGGCTTGGATCTGTAGGGAATGCATCTTGGCTATCTGTAACGCCATCATCATCAGTATCAAGGTCGAATAATCGGAATTTGGTAGTAGTGGTAAATGCTGAAACAATATATAATTCCTCATCAGGTCCAAAGAATCCTAGTAATACTCTACCTGGGGAATCATAAACATCGCTCTCAGTAAATGTAGAACTATCAACAAGATGCATCATTCCATTGAGGGTGCCCACCATTAGGTCACCGTTTGAATCAAATGAAATTGAGTTAACGCTCTCTCCACTTGAAATTACCATGCTCTCTTTGTTCCAAGTTGTAACATCATAACGAACAACTTGACCATTCGCAGTTCCGACAAGTAACATACCATTGCCATCTCTTACCAGAACTGAAGGATACGACGTATAATCAGATAATGATTGTAAAAGGGTTCCATCTTGGGCGAATACCTTGACCAAATTATCTCTACCTCCTGTGACAATTCTATCGTCAGAGATAATGGTCATCGCAGTCATTGCCGTGTTGTGAGAATTTGTTGCCACGCCGGTCCATTGGGTATCATCGTACTCTTTAGCACGACGTTCCCCGCCATTCTGTCCAAACCAGAGTTGTCCTTCTGTATCCCAAACAACTGAATCAATTGTGCTTGAAATATTGTAAGTTTTTGTGGGAATTCGTAACTCTGTATTGAAAATCATAACTCCTTCTGTATGAGCAATAGCAACCTGTAATCCCGTGGAATCAGGTGTTGCTGATTTTGCTGAGACATTTAAGTCAACGGTGTACTGATGAATTAATTCACCATCTCCCCAGAAATATTCAGAGAAATTTCCATCAGTAGAAAGGGTCATCAATGTACTTTCTGAAGAAAAGGAAATGTGAATTAATCGCCCTTCAACACTCTCAACAACTCCCACTTCTAAGAGAGTGGTAGAAGCAAAAGCACTGGGGGCCGATGGTAGCAAAAGCACCGCTAATAGAAGTGCGAGAAATTTCCTCATGTTAGGGGGGAGTACTCAGTGACCTAAGAAAGGCACGGATTTCAGATTATGGCCGTTCATTCCTCTTCTTCAGTAGATACAACCTTCAATGTTGTAGTAGGCTGCCTTACTGGATTCAATTTCTTCACGGGGCTCAGAGTGGCCATTTTTGGTTGACCTGGTTTTTGCCCACGTGCGGAACTTGGAGGTGGTCCTCGTCTCTTTGCCGGAGATAGAACTGTTGATTCCACTGGTGTTAATTGTGCTACAGAAGGAGTACTCGCTATCTTAAGTGACTTAATTGGCGTCATAAATACCGGCGCTGCTTCTTCAGCTATCTCTTCTTCAATTGCCTCTTCAAAAACTTCTTCAATAATTTCGTCGATGTTCTCAGATTCTTCCACTACTTCCTCAATAGCGGCTTCTGGCTCTGGGATAGTTTCTGTGATTTGCTCAGGAATCGGCTCAATGGCTGGTTCAATTACCGGTTCGACTTGAATTGGCTTAGGCAATACTGGTTGCCTTACAACCTTATGATGAGTTGGTTGCGGTAGAACTACTCCAGCGGAAGCCGGTTGATTTAGGCCACCGCCAAGTGGAGTTTTGATCGGCTTTGGAATAGGTACTGTTCCAGCGAGAGTTTTCGCCGTAGAGGTTGGAGCACGCATTCCACCAAGTCCAATCGATGGTTTGTGTTGGGCTGCTGCCTGTGCAAGAGCGCCACGTAATGGTCGGCCACCTGTAGCGCCAAGCGCATCAGGCCTTGCACCAAGTGCTGTTGGATCCATACCCATCTGTGGCCGGGCAGTTTGAGTGCCCTGGCCAGAAATTGCTTTGAGCCAATCTTGGCGCTTTCCAACTCTTCCTTCCTGAGATTGAAGTTCAGCATATTCTGTCTCTTGTTCTGCAAGTCGTGCAGCTTCTGTATCGATTTGTCCTTGGACCTTGCCTTCAATAGATTCGCGCATTTTGGTCTCAGCCATTGTTCGGAAGTCATCCATTTGTTGAGTAAGGGTTGACAGCCTATCGCGAATTTCAGCTCTCTTGACACCAAGTTGAGCTTCGATTTCGGCTCTGATTCCTGCTTCACGCTTGCGTACCTCAATGAGTGCCTTGTTGCGCATGATTTCTTCGCGCTTGTCGAGTTGGCGTTCAAGTTGAGTTGCAACCTCATCTTCCTTGCGAGTGCGGAATTCGGAGAGACGGTCTTCCATCTCAACTTCAAGTTCGAGTACCGTCTCTTCCTTGAGTAAGTCAAGGTCGGTCTCATGAGTGATGCGTTCGTTTCTAAGACGGCCATCAACTTCTGACATAATCGCCTTTCGTGCTGCTTCTTCACGTGCAGTAAATTCAATTTCCAATCTTTCGGACCACTCTGCTTTCTTACCATCATATCGTTCTGATAATTGGTCCCTGAGTTCAGATTCACGCTCATATCGGAATCTTGCAAGGCGATTCTGAATCTCTGCTTCTCTCGCATTTCGATATGAATTGAATTCTTGATCGGTTCGCGCTTCTAATTCAGATTCAATTTCAGATTCTAGTGAGCGCGAGATATCATCAACTGCTTTGGAGAAAGTAAGGTCGTACTTCTCTCGAAGACGGCCTTTGCGGTCTGCAAGTTTCTCAGAATTCTTTGTTTCAAGTTGCTTCTCGATTTCAATTCTAAGTTCTTCACGGCGTCGAGCGACAGCGAGTTCAACATCCTGGCGCATTCGTTCTTCAAGATCCTCAGTTTCAGCAAGAAGGCGAGTTTCAAGTTCTTCCTGAATAGAGGCAGCAATGTCCTCTTCAAGACGAAGACTTCGGCGCTCGTATTCTGCACGCATTCTTGCTTCACGTTGCTTGAGACGTAACTTGAGTTGCTGTTCCAGTCTTGTTCGAATTCCGCGTCGCAAAGATTCTTCGCGCTCTGCAAGACGCTGAGATTGATTTTCTTCAAGTCTTTCGACCTCGTTTTGTTCGAGATTGTCGAATCGACTGACCATTTCCGCCTTGATGGTTGCTTCTAAGTCGAGGATTCTTCTCTGTAGAGCTTGATTGAATTCAATTTCCATCTTTTCTCTTTGGAAAGCAATACGACGGCGATGTTCCTCAGAGAGTTGACTCTCCAAGTGGCTAATTACCACGCCCCTGTGTTCCTCGAGTTTACGGTCTTGTTCAACTTCTAAGGATTCTTTCAATGCTTCGATTTCACGCGAAAGGCGTAATTCGTGCATTTCTTTGAGTCTAAGTTCTTCGCGAGTTAGAGTCTCGCTTTCGAGTTGAGAGAGTTCATCTTCCATCTGTGATCTCAAATCTGATTCAAGCGCACCAAGAGTCATTTCATGTTGGCGAGATAGGTCACTAGCCATGTTATCCTGCATTATGGATATCCTCTCAGCAAGCGCTTCACGGCGCATTCTGCTATCTCTTCGAAGATTAGCTCGGAGCCTCTCTTCTTCTCTGAATCGGGAACTCTGCATCATAGTCTGGTCCAGGGACGGAGATGGCGTGGACGTGAACTGTGCGCGCAGTGAAGATAGGTCGAGTTGTGACTCATTTGCAGCCTTCTTTCGAAGGCCTCCACCTGTTGTTGACTTGCTTTCGCTGACGCTCATAGGATCCCCATCCAATATCTGATGCCTTTCTCATGATAGATAAGGAGCGCGTTGCTTGAATAGCCGCGCGTGGCGATTTATACGACTGATGAGATTCGCCATTACTATTCATCGGCAAGAGATTTTTCAAATTCAACAAAACGAGGACCGCCGAGGATATATGCAATTACGAAAAAGAATGAAATTGAGAATAAAAACATCGTGAATAATGTTCCCGAGAGATCTTCGCCTGCATCAGTTTTGCTCGTGAGGGTCATTGCATGTATTACTGCAAAAAGAAGTGCTACAAATTGTACTACTGACAAACGCATCGTCATACCACTCTTGAGTTTTGACATTGGTCTATCTGAAATCATCATAGCACCGCTAAAGAATAGAAGAGGAAGAATAATGAAATCTAAAAATGGCTTTTCTCCCTCTCCCCAACACCATGAACAATCCCATTCAGTAAGAGAAGGTCCGATACCTGAAGAAGGCTGGAGCCAAATTAACGCCGCTGCTGAAATTAATAGCATCGCATTTGCTGGTGATGAAAGACCATGGAAATACGAAACATCTCCACCATTTTCATGCTGGAATCTTGCAAGTCGGAGCATTCCACATGCAATAACCCAGAAGCAAGCGATTGCCAGAGAAATCGTCCAAAGGGGTGTAGCCTCCCCCATTCTACCAAACATTGCGAATACCATTAGTGCCGGAGCAACACAAAATGAGATACAATCGGACATGATGTCAAGGGAGCCTCCTAGTAGCCTTCTTTTTGACCAGCGGCGTGCGATTGGTCCATCGATAATATCACCAAAGGCAGAAAGAAGAATACAAAACATTGCGGTCCAAATATAATCTGTCAATAGGCCACCATTGTAGTAAGGATCTCGCATATCTTCGACTGCTAGAAGAATAAACACGATTGCAAGAACACCAAGAATTCCATTGCCAATGGTAATGTAATCAGCAACACCCATCATTCGCCAAGTGGTTTTCATTGTAAGGCCTCAGAAATTGATTTTGAATTCTGTATCGCAGGCAGGACAAGTTATCTCGCGCTTTCCTGGCCGGACATTCATACGCAACTTTCTTTCACATGACGGGCATGCAATTTCGATTTTAGGCCGATTTACTCTCAATTCGAAATGGATTTCGCAAGACGAGCATTGTAAGTTTGCAGGACGGCGGTCTACACCGGCAATCAAAACCTTGGAACAATTCGGGCATCCAACTTTCTCTTCGCGCCACTTTCTCTTCGTAACTGGGTGATCAACTTTCACTTCAGCCCCACACATGGAACACTTGAGTTCACCAAGACTTGCAGGTAATAAATTGTCACAACGTGGACAAGAAAGCGAGGGCGGAGATATCCTCGATTCGACACTCAGTTCATCCGACATATGGCGCCCATCCCATCATCATTCTTGACCGGTTGCATCAAGAGTTCCTTCGACCCTTGAGATCAATACTCTCCAACGCAATACCATCGAGTTCCAAATTTTGACCGGTCATCGAACCCAATTCTCTAATCAACCGCTTTGCAGTAGCCTGAACTTTTGGATTTGAAAGATCAATCCTCGCAATGGTATCTTCTTCGGTTGCGCTTGAACCATCTGAAGGTAATGGCACTCTATCCATTACGCACCACCACCGGGTTCGTCCTTGATCACGATGATTCATGACTAGGCCTAGTGATTCCAACTTACGAAGATGGTGGTAAAGATTGTAGCGATCGACACTGACTAGATTCTGTAATTGGACCGTAGTGTATTCATCTGCCTCGAGTAAAGCCACATACAGAGCCCTACGCGTTGGGTGCATTAGGGCGGTGCTCACAGGGTCGGCATGTAGTCGTCCCATTGGTCCACCAAACGGGGCTTATGCGCCATGGGGCTTGAAGGTAGCGACTGCTTACCTACCTCAATTTCTTTCAAATAAGGCACTAAAAGAAGACATAGTTTCAGTATATAGTCCTTGAATTATATCCCAAATCATTGGCATAGTTCCACCGGAACCGGACAACCTCGCTCCATTGATGATAACACCAATTACACTGATCTCGTGTACGAGGACCATTAAGGCTAGGTTCTGACTAATGCCCGCGAGAACTAAGTATACCAAAACGAAAGTAATTGCCACTGAATACGCAAGGTTCTGAATCAACACTCTACTCGTTTTTCGTGCTTGGGCCAATACATCTGCAATGAGACCTGTTTGATTACCTGGAATCAATACATCGGCCGCATCTAGATTGGTTGATTCGCCAGTACCGATTGCAATTCCGATATCGGCTGCTGCCATAGCTGCAGCATCATTGAATCCATCTCCAACCATCATTGTAACATGAGTCTTAGAACGCCCTGTAACCCAGGCTACTTTGTCTTCTGGAGTCATTTCTCCATGAGCTGCATTTGCTGGAATGCCAATTGCCTTTGCAAGTGCATCTACTGCACCTTGATTATCGCCGCTAAGCATTTCTACATTGATGCCTTGAGAATGCAGGCGCTTGATCAAATCTTCAGCACCTGCCCTTAGGTCATCATGAATGAATGTGAACAATGCTACTGGCTTGCCATCCTTCAGAAGTAGAGATGCGCCATGACCTTCTTTTCTTGCACTTGCTAAAGCATTGGTTAGGGCCCCACCCACCATTTCTTCTTCTGCTCTAACCATTGAAACTGAAACGCCTGAAACTTTGCCATGTACTCCTTTTTCACCATCGGTTATCGACGACACAGAAGTGAGATTGACGCCCTCTTCTTCAGCCAAAGCAATCACAGCCTGAGCATAAGGGTGGTTGGATGAAACTTCAATCCCGGCTGCAAGTGCGATTGCTGCCCCTCGACGACGGCCTCGTGCAAGTACAACTTCGCCAATTCGAGGTTTTCCACTTGTCAAGGTTCCAGTCTTGTCTAATAGTGCTAGATTGACTTTGGATAAGGTTTCGAGAACATCGCCTCCCCTTGCAATTATTCCCTGTCGCGATGCTTTGGCAAGTGCTGCTGCATGTGGAACCGGAGTGGCGAGAAGTAGGGCACAAGGACAAGCCACTACCCATAATAGGAAAACCAATTTCAAGTCCGCACCCGGTACGGCGAAATAGGCTACAGATGCACCTATGAGAACCAATGGCACCCATACTGATGTGAATGTTTCAAGGGTACCCTGTATCCTTGTTGGTTGCTCTCTAAAGGAATGCACTGCTTCAATTAATCCTGAAAGTCTAGTATCTTCCCCACTAGCTTCAACCTTCATCACGACAGGTCCGCGTGCAAGAGTTAGTCCTGCTTGTATTGCATCACCTGCGCCTACATCTACGGGGACACTCTCTCCGGTCAAAGGTGCTCTATTTATCGAACCTGTACCAGAAATAATCACCCCATCTGCTGGAATTAATTCTCCGGACCTTATTTCAAGATAATCTCCCTTCATTATCAAATCAACCGGTACTTCTTCGATTGCAGGGCCAGAGTTTGTTGAAACTGGAGCCATCTCGAGTTTGATTTCTTTTGTAATTGTAAGAGGTTTTGACTTGGGCTCTGGGACTCTGCGTGCCAGCCGAGGGAGTCGATCGAGTCCTCCTTGCATTGCTTCGCGTGATTTTGTTAGGGCATCGCCTTCCATATGTTCTGTCCAGGCAACGAGTATTACAACCATCAAAGCCTCATCCCAATGTTGGAGATATGATGCACCTAATACTGCAAGAGTAGTTAGAACCTGGAAACCCAATTGTCTATTCTTCAAACTGGCAAGCGCCTGCATGAACATACGAGCACCACCAGCCAGAACACCAATAATTCCAATTGAAGTTTCAGCGACCATGTTTTCTATTCCAAGTATTGCGAATAAAATTAAGGTGACAAACATGACGAAGGCTATTCCAGATCCAATCAATCGCCACTGGGCCGAAGAGATTCTAGTTGATTTGGTCTCACTCAATTGATAGGTTGAGCCGATAACCGCTTTCAGAGAATCTTCCTGAGCTTGTCGTAATTTTGAATCCATATCGGTAATGACTTGAAGCAAAATGCGTCCATCTTTGTCTATTTCACAATCAAGGACTCCAGGTTGTCGGCGGAACAGGCGTGGCAAGCCTTTCGTGGAAATACCATGCCGGTTTGCAATTGCTTCCGCCTTTACTCCTCTGATTTCCATGTGCGGTAAGTCTGGTGCATTTCCAAGGCTCTTCAAGATGGTAGAAAGTTCTGCAATATCGCCCTTATCAAAGTCGACTTGAACATTGATTAAACCATCTGTAGCACTTACTTTGACTTCTCCGACTTGGTCTAAGCGACTGAGCGCTTTCATCGCTTTACTTGCGCAATCTGGACAATCCATGTCAAGAAGAGGCCAACAGATGTCGTGAACTCCGCCGTAGTCACCTAGAACTTCCATATCTACAGGTTCAACTTCTATCGGAGAGGCTTCGGCGACTTTCTTTTTCACAGTCTTAGACTGTGATTTGACCTTGGGCTTCCACCTGCTTTTGGCAATTACAGGTTCGTCCTCTTCACCTTCCAGAGAGAGGAAGATGTCGTCAGAATCCTCGCTCGACACATTATGTGGCGGTCATCCATCGGTCATGAAGGCTCGTATCGCAAGCGTATTGAGGACGCCGTAAGTCGGGGGGTCTATGCAATGGTTACCAGAGGGATGGATGCCACTTGCTATCGCAGTAGATATCGACGGTACAATCACCGATAGTGAGAAACGGATTCACACTGGTGCAATTCACTCATTACGCAGACTCGAAGAGGCGGGGATTCCAGTTATTCTCTGTACTGGGAATACCCGTGCTATCACTTACGGGTTGTGGAGATTCCTTGCACTTAGTGGACCTATTGTCTGTGAAAATGGTGGCGTAATATGGCACCCTAGTTGGGATAAGGCAATTATTCGTGCAGATGGAGAAAGAGCGCGAAATGCAGCTTTTGAAATGGCCGACGATATTGGAATAGACGCTGCTGGAATCACAACAAATGCATGGAGAGAATCGGAATGGTGCCTATTTCCATATGAAGATCTTGCCAAGATAGAAGATTGGATTTCCACATCTAAATACAGTGACCTTTCAGTAGTGCGAACCGGCTTTGCGATTCATCTAATGGAGCCCCAACTTTCCAAAGGAGAAGGGTTGAAAATTGCACTTTCACACTTGGGTATTAGTCCAAGCGATGTGCTTGCAATAGGTGATGCCCCCAACGATATTCCAATGTTTGAACTCGTAGGCCACGCAATTGCTGTAGGAGGTAGTTTCGATTCATTGACGGAAGTTGCAGATTTAGTGTCGCCCCATATGCACGGAGATACATTTGAGCCACTAGTAGACTCAATACTCAACAAATTTTGAGAGTGCCGGAGGTAGGATTTGAACCTACGAAGCATTTCGCAGCGCATCTTGAGTGCGCCCCCTTTGACCACTCGGGTACTCCGGCTATGACCAACGGGCTATGCCCATTAGACATCATTCTTCCTCAAACGGATTTTCTATTCTCAAGGAGTGTTTTCTATTTGCAATTAGCAAAACCATGCCTGCAATAAATACACTCAAGAATGCCAAACCAAGCAATTTCCCTTCGTTTGAACCTGCATTTTCATCTCTGCTTTCCGCATCGGCTAGAGGTACAGGAGCATGCGCTCCGTCTAGCGAAATTACTAGGCCAAGGTCGCCGGTTTTCCAGACCTCAACCGCGAAATTAAATCCTTTTGATTCGCCTTGAGAAAGGTTCACCTCATATTCACCAAGCAATCGCCCTTCGCCATCTGTAAGGCTGAGATAAGATGTCCCACCAAGAACTCCATCGTTTTGAACCAAAACTGCAATTTCTACAATATCTCCCACCTCGGGACGATATGGTTCGGTTACGATATCTGCTAGTACGGGTTCATATGCAATCCAACGGATTACCGGTTGTATCGGTTCAGTATTACTGGTGCCAAGACCTGACAAGCTCCGTCCTGAAGAGTCGATTCCTGAGAACCAAATTAGAAGGCCGTCATTCTCCTGTAATTCAATACCGATTGGAGAAATATCAACAGTTTCTCCGCACATAGTGGTCTTTGAATCATAATAGATTACATTGATTGTATCCGAGCCCCCTGCGCCTTCTAGAACTCTGCCATTTCTGATATATTCCCAATACATTGTGACTGCTGAACCATCTAATCCTTCTTGGTCATGGACTGTGATTTCTACTGGCACCTCATATAATTCATCGGAATCGATACTGACAAGCATTCCTGGCGATACCGACATTGTTGGGTTATTGTTATCGATAACTACGGTAACAACGTCGCCCGTACGTTCATGTCCATCGATTCCGTGTAATCTCACTTCTACTCGTACCTGTGACCCAAACCTAACTTGATCGAAAATGACACGTATTTCTGAAGTTCCATCGGAATTCATGCCTTCACGCAATTCTTCATGGTCATCGCCGATTAAATCCATCTCAATTTCTGTTGAGAACGGAAGATTGTGCGCCGGAATATCAGTGTCAGCATGGGTTACCAATAATTGGAAATCAACCATATCTTGACCATGGATATACAGTATCCCATCCAATAATTTACCATGAGGACTGTTCACATCATCTGCGTCAATAATTGACAATTCTACTCCTAAATGCAAATCCCATTCAAGTGGAGAAATAGCACTGAATCCTGCTCCAAGCGGGGCATTTTCATCCCATAATTTGAGCATAGGAACAAACGGTCCTGAACCGATGTCTTCTTCCAAGTCCCAACGTAATTCGAAGAAGATCTTAACATCCCAGACAGAGAATAATGGTCTTTGAGTAGCTTCAACCCTTGGTGTAATAATGAAACAGCCTGAATCGCCTATCACTTCACCACTCCAAGGCATCCATTCGATTTCGCAATTTTCATCGTCTCCATCAAGTGAAAACCTCAATGTATCAATCGATTCGATACCATTCTCATCACTGAGTGTGAAATTGAATGTATGATGAGTTCCAGGATATAGGAAACCATCGGTATTGTCCATACCGAGGCTTCCTCCATCGATAAATGTCGCATGTCTATTCTGATATTGGATTGTTGCAAGCGGGGCATTTGACTTTCCAGCATTTTCAATAGGATTTCCTGCCAAATCATAACCGAGGAAATATACTCTAACATCTCCTTCTGTCATACCTGAAATTGGAATGCTGGATTCTTCGATTAATGGAAGATCGACTACTGCATTGGTTGCACCAATAGGAGTGGCAAATGGAATAATCTCCCAATCGCGATTGCTCTTTGAAATAACCATATTCATCGAAGATGGTAACCCATTATCATCAGAAAGCGTGAGACGTAATGGCAAGTCTTGACCGGGATACCAAACATGACCATCTGCAGGTTGAGGCCCACCCGGGGCAGCGACTTCGAGAGAGATTACCTCACTAGCAGCATTATCCAGAATGAATTCAGCATTTTGGTACTCTGCCGTCACATCTATTGCACTATTTGCATCGAGAGTACCTACTCGAGTTAGAACTGGCCTAAGTGTCATATTGAGTCCACTATCTGTATCTGATGGAGTCACAATATCAAGATCGAAAATTCCATTTTCATCGATTTGTGTAGCATGTGTAGAGATTACAACATTCCCTGCAAATAATTCGATATTGATTTCGACATCATCGATATTAGGATGGATATTTGCTAGTCCAGAAAACCTAACCTCTCCACTAACATGTAGAGTTTCATTGGCCTTGACCTTCATCGGCCAAGATGGGTCTGTAGCATCTGATAACATTCTGAAGCCGTCACTAACCTCGAATGCAACCGCTTCAAGGTCATTAGTCACAGCCGAGTTCAGACCTGAACCAGTAATTCCATGGGCAGGACCTAGAATTACTCCTAACTCATTCTCGGCCTGTACTAACCAATGGAGGCGGGGGAGGTCGTCGAATAACCAATGGCCGGTTATCGACCAGGTCATATTCACTCCATCCCATGTTGAATTGCTTGAATCAATCGAAGCATAAGCCGCACCTTGTTTCTGGATGAAACGCCCTCCTGTGTCAAGCAGGTCGACTTCAATCTCAATTAGAGAGTCACTAATTTGCGGAGTAGGGGAGAGGAATAGGCTAATCTTCTCTACTGCAGGTTGCCCTTCTAGGACAACATGATTGGAAGTAGCGCTTACCGTGCGCCCGGGATAGATTGTATCGCTTGGTAAAGTGAGCCAATTATCGACAAAGGCTGGTTCATAATCGATAGTGCCATTGAAAGTAACCCCGCCGCGTTGAGCTGAAATTGTGACATTGTATTCGCTTATTCCGTTATTTTTGGGAATTATCATCGAAGTGAGAATGGATTCATTAATTGAAAATTCATGAGGAACTGAAGATGCAATTCTAATTCCTATAAGTTTGAAATCCATAACTGGATTCATTGGGTCAGTCAATGTTTTATTGACGGTGTAGATTGAAAGCCAACCCTCATCAGAATACTCCAATCTTTCCAACTGAGCATTCCAACAGTTCCAATTGCCATCTACGGTAACCAGGAAGCATCCGTCTCTATCATCATACCATTCAAGTGAGCGATTTAGATTCATATCTGTGCTCATTGCAACACTTAATTCGATGGTATTAGAGAAGGTTGTCTCAAATCCTCTACTATCGGAAGGCGTATGATTAACGCCATCGATTCGCGCCGAATACAATTCAGTCATGTGTTTCCATGTGCCATTCCACTGCCATTCTGGCTGGCCATCTGAGTCGAAATCTATCGCAGGGTCAATTGGGGCCCTAAGCGAAATAGGTTCGACCTTGACTACTGAATCGATTACTTCGGAGGCATTGAAAATCAATGAAAGATAATTGTTGATAGATATCGCATCAGAGGGGTTCATTTCGATAATTGTGTCCGAGCACGGTGCGGTGTAAGAGTAACCTTGGGGTTGGCCACCTTGTCCTTGACTTGAAATTTCAAATTGTGGCATTCCCATTATTCCAATTGACGCATTTCCATCACAACTGATTTTCACTGCATTGAAGGGACGCCATAAGCCAATATCCATTCCTGCAGTCTGATAGCTCGAACCAGTATTTTGGAATCCATCACTCCCTCTTCTATCCAAATTTTCGGCAATGCTCCAATCGAGATCTGAATCAAAGGTGATGTACTCCGTCATACCATGATGAAGAATTTTCAATCTTGGAGTTACTTCCTCGTCTGCAGTCCACATATTTACGCGGAATTGCAATTGTGAATGCTCCCACGCACCTATGTGAAGATCCAATGGAAGTGATTTATTTTCAAATCCCGGGATAACAAATCCTGTAGCATCTAATACGTCGACTGACAAACCGGTCTCGCTAGGGCTCATTGTGATTCCAGTAAGACGCCCCCACCCGGCTTCATCAACATCGATTAGTGGACTTATCCAAGTACCGTTTGCAATGAAACGGTCGATTTCAATTCCCGCATCATCGATGTACCAGCCAGCGTCATTGACATATGAATCCGAGAAGAATGAAAATCTGATTCTAACGTCATTACCTGATAGATATGAGATGTCCCCGCTCTTGATGTCGAAAATTTGTGCGCTGTTATTATTTCCACAACCATTTGACACGGTTGAACCATCGAAGATGCCGTGATTGTAGAATGGACTCCTCGTGTTGACATTGCTTTGGCGTTCATAGAATCCTGTGATATTGTCGCCATAATACTGCCATGTGATTCCATCATCAATAGATGTGTAAATCGCTCCGCCATCCCACTCTGCTTCTGTACAAATCCAATGGTGAAATGTTAGGCGAGCCGTAGAATTTACTGGAATAGTGTATGCAGGGCTCACAAGGTGAGTGAATGTATTGTGAGCATATCTACCATCAAGATTTACTCCCATTCCCTTAGAACCAGAAGGCCAAGTTGTAGAATTAGGGCCAATCCTATTGCTATTATCGATAACTCCAACTTCCCAAGGAGTATTGCCGCGCTCGTGATCAATACGCCATCCAAACGGCATTTCCTGATTTATCTCAAATGACTCGCTGGTTGACCACGGGCCATTATGCCCTTCCCAATCGATATATTGCCATTCGTTGACACTAGTGTTTGCAATGAATAAGGAGTGGTTTGCGTTTGAAGATAAATTATCCAACAGAATCTTTGTTGGAGTTGTAGTAGCAGTTGAAGAAATAACTGAAATGTCATCTATCATTATTCCCTCCCACCCATCTATTGCGCTACCACCATTATTGCGGACTTGGTCAGTAGTAACTCTGAATTTTAACAATGCTGAAGATGCATTTTGATGAATTGCGGTCAGTGCTGGAAGAGGATGATGTACCTCTCTCCAACCATAGGATTGCTCAGTGTAATGATTACCTCCAATTGTAAAACCTAAGCCTGGAACACCTGGAAGAGGTGATGAGATTGTCCAAGTAACGCCATTGTCCATCGAAATCATCACAACCATATTGTCAGCATAATCAGCTTCGATATCCCAATTGGAATAATATGATAATTCCAGAGGATCGGTTAATCCAGAAAGGTCAACGGGAATGATAAGAGAACCGTCTGCCATTGGAGAATAACCGCCGGATGCATTTCCGTGGAACCATGAACGAAGTGGTTCGCCATCATTGGCTAATCTGAAATCATCAACAAAGAATCCTTGGTCCGGGCCACTAGAGCCACTTGTTGTAGAAAAGCGAACTGTGATGCCTGATGCATTTGCTAACATTGAGTCGAGAGTGTATGACTCTTCGACCCAATTTTCATCTTGCCCACTCCAATTTTCAATCTCGACCCAATTTACTCCATGGTTGAAAGAGACTTCAATCGCACTCAAATCATCGCTTCCAAGAGAATACCACCTTGAGAAATTGAGTGTGAAATTATTCACAACAGCAGGCACATCCCATGTTTGAGAGCGTAGAATCCCAGAGGAATTTACCGGAAGTGCGACTTTCGGCCCGGCATGGAAATTTCCATCTGCTGATGAATTTGGGCCATTTGTAGCATTTGCCGCTTCAATGGGCCACCAGATTTCATCTCCTTGAAGCGCCCAGTCTGAGAATTGTAAGACACTCGATTCGAAATCAGTCATGGTTCCATAGGTGGATTGGGCTTGTAGAATCAGATTGCCATCAAAGCCCATGGATGAGGTTCCTGCTGATGTACCAACGTTGAATCCACCAGATGAATCATGAGCCCAATATGAGCCATTATCCTCTGCTTCTACCCAAACGGGTGCGACTTCGAATACAGAATCGGTAATTGTCGCGTTCGTTGGAACTGAAAATCCATCGTAAGTCGAAAATGAAGGCTCAAGACCCGCATCTTCTGGCGTTATTTCTGGCCCCTCCCATGTGGATGAATCAGCCGACGCCCAAGGCGATAGCATCAACAGAATCACGAAGAGGATAGCCTTCTTCACTGGGTTCACCATGGGTGAACCCAAGGCCTGAGGGTTTGAATCCTCGCATCCAATGTTCTGAATTCTTCGATGAAGGGTTGATAGATGGGCTCCCACACCAAAGATGACATGGCCGAGCGGAGGATGTTGGATGACGCTCAAGCCCGAGAGGTCGAAGAGCAATTATTTGCTACACTGCGCCAACAGACTAACCGTCATGTGCCAGTAACATTGCCGCGTCAAGATTTCTGGAATAAGGTAGGGCAACTACTCGATACCGTTGAAATGCAAATCCACGAGATTTATCGTAGCCGAGGGCCCGACCTTAAACTTCAGAATTTGACAAAGCGTCAAGCGAACATCAGGCGAACTGTATCTGAATTAGCCCGAAAGAGATTGGTTGCCGTTCTGCAATACGCTACGAGTTCTTCTCTTCGAACCGAAGGAGGGGCTGCAGGTTCAACTCAGGAACTCGCATCTCTAGATTGGGCCAGACATGATCCCTCTGAGCGTGAATTCCATTCTAATGTAATAGCGCAAATTGAAAAATTTAAGCAGACGGTCAATTGGTCAGAAATGCAACACGGTCTAAATTCAGAAGGGATGATTGAAGCAGCACTAATGGCGCCTGGAACAACACAACTCGATTCCTTTGTTGAAGAGCCGGGTGGTCTAACTGGGCAAGGCCCCCCAGCAATTGCTCTAGAAGATAAACCAGAGGATATCGAAGAAGAGATGGATGAAGAGGATGTCCTAGCGCAGAATGAGGCCTATCCAGAACTCGAAGGCTTGAGCCCTGCTCCTGAAACTAAACCACTTCCTACTGCTAGTACTGATGTTGTACATGCAGCAGCAATGGAACTTGCACCTTCTAAGAAGAAAGAAGAAGCGGATTTCGCAGCTTGGGCTGAAGCCGAAGCAGCAGAGAATACTCCTGAACCTATTGAAGAAGAACTTGATGAACCAGGCACGATGTTACGAATTAGGGTCCTTCAATCAATGGATGAACCAGTCATCACAATGGATGGCGAGCTTGCACTTGAAGCAGGAGATGTCCATTTCCTTGAAGAAAATATGGCGAACTATCTCGTAGATGCTGGAGTCGCTGAAATCGCCGAACTCTGAGCAATGAGTAAACAAATTAGCGCCAGAAGGCGCTTCAAATTCTGATTGGCTCAGTTGACAGTGCGCATCGAAAGTTCGATGCTCACAGTGTCAGGGATCGGGATACGAGCAACATTCCTTAGAGCGCTCTCGTCCTTACCCGAAGTAATATCCATCTCTAGAAGACGCTTGTGAATACGCATCTCCCAGTGGTCGTATGTCTCACTGCCTTCACCATCTGGGGCCTTGCGGCATGGTACCACAAGACGACGGGTAGGTAGTGGGATTGGACCTCGCAATGTGATGCCGCCATTATCGCAGATTGTCTTAATCTGAGATGCGACTGCATCGATATCACGATGGTTCTCTCCGGTTAACTTGATGATGGTCACTGCTGCCATGACGTCCACCTCTCTCCTTTTTGGATCTTAATCCGTTAAGGTCTCAAGCCTTCTTCTCGATCTTGATACAAACGCCAGCTGCGACGGTCTTACCCATGTCACGGATAGCGAAGCGAGACAATTCAGGGAACTTGTCCATGGACTCGATTGCCATTGGCTTTGTAGGCTGGAAGCGGATCAGACATGCATCACCAGTCTTCAGGAAACTAGGGTTAGCTTCCTTGCCATTCTTGTTTGTCTTCTCTAGAAGTTCCATGAATTTCACAGCGACCTGTGCGGTGTGTGCGTGGAATACAGGAGTGTATCCGATGGATACAGCCTTTGGAATGTCCATAAGCTGAATCTGTCCGACGAAGTGCTCGTCGTGGCGGACAAAGTTAGGTGCGCTGTCGGAATATCCAGCAACGTCACCACGGCGAATCTCGTCTGCGGCTAGGCCACGAACGTTGAATCCGACGTTGTCACCAGGTTCAGCCTTAGGCACCATTGTGTGGTGCATCTCGATGGACTTGACCTCAGCGGACTTCTGGGACGGGTTGAAAACAACAACCTTTCCGACATTCAGAGTTCCGGTCTCAATCTTTCCAACTGGGACTGTTCCGATTCCGGAGATCTTGTAGACATCCTGAATTGGTAGGCGAAGTGGCTTGTCAACAGGCTTGTTTGGCATCTCTGCCGAATCGATAGCCTCGAATAGTGTTGGACCACTGTACCATGAACACTTGTCAGACTTCTTGAAGACATTGTCTCCAATAAGACTGGAAGCAGGGATCATTGGGATACGATCTAGTTGGCCGCCGAATCCAGCCATCTTTAGGAGGCCAGTAACTTCAGCGACTGCTGCCTTGTACTTGTCCTCGGACCAATCGACACCAGAGATGTCCATCTTGTTGACGTGCACGATAAGCTCAGCGACTCCAAGCACCTTAGCAAGGAATGCGTGTTCTTTGGTCTGAGCGTTTACACCATCGTTTGCAGCACATAGCAGAACTGCTGTGTCTGCTTGGCTTGCACCGGTGATCATGTTCTTTACGAAGTCACGGTGACCTGGAGCATCAATGATAGTCCAGTAGTACTTTGGAGTAAAGAATTCCTTGTGTGCGACGTCGATTGTGATACCACGTTCGCGCTCTTCCTTCAGACCGTCCATGACGTAAGCGAGACCGAATCCGGCCTTGCCCGCCTCAGCGGCTAGCTTTTCGTTCTTCTCGATAACGTGTTCTTCGATATGACCGCTGTCCAAAAGTAGACGACCGACTGTGGTCGACTTACCGTGGTCAACGTGTCCAATAAACACAATATTGCGGTGCGGCTTTGACTTGTCTTCCCATTGAGATGCCATGATGCTCTCTCCTTTGCAACCCGCCGACTTTACACCCCTATTTGAAGACCGCGACGCGTTAACACTTATTCCAATAACCTGAAGAGGTTATGACTTGAGCCGCAGTACCTCACTTGTAGGTGAGTTTTATGGTCAAACTTTCAATAAGCAAGTCATTAATTTTCTCATTGCGCAATGTAATTGTCCAATCGCCATCTTGGAAGGTGGAATCACTGAATTGGTATGATGAAAGTTGAAGCCAAACGCAATCATTGTCTTCATCACAATCGCCTGCTGTTCGCTGCTCCAAAGGTGTAGCACTGGTGTTTTGGGCTTCTTCATCGGTATCATTGTAACCATAAAGATCCAATTTAGCACGACAATTATTTCCATCGCCGAGGATGATATCATTACAATCATCATCGATTTCTGGGTATACCAATTCACCACGTGCGCTTCGAATAGTATTACCATTATCCTGATTGTTTACGACTGTGAACTGGAAATCCATGTCAACTGCATTGTTTGAGGTATTCCCTGCAATTTCAAAATCGTTCCAACGTCCAGCATAATTGATGTAGACTGTGACATCGTCGTAATCGGTATTTCCTGCACCATTAGTTACAGTAAGTCTGATTTT
>Ga0066836_10000225_pt1 | contig 24915 bp, 22 predicted proteins | sample ETNtaG_18_FD_71568 | JGI IMG/M metagenome (GOLD analysis project Ga0066836, IMG submission 71568) | Marine microbial and viral communities from oxygen minimum zone, Eastern Pacific Ocean - ETNP201302SV91 | ecosystem: Environmental > Aquatic > Marine > Oceanic | place: Pacific Ocean: Eastern... | reverse complement strand
ATGCAGGAATCTCTTGATTCCCAAGCATTTAAAGGGGTTCCTATCAACTATCAAGAACGAAGGATATGGCATCTACACGAAGAGATAGACAGAATGATAGGCGCTGAGCGGATTCAAAAAGAATTAAGAATGAACCAACTTCTGGAACAATATCTTGAGGACGGAAATGTTTAATTTTCAAGAAATATTTCATATCGGAATACGTGTTCCCGATATTTATCAAGCAATGGAAGAACTGGGAGAGTCACTTGACCTTACATGGGCTGAAGTTGTTGAAACTTCTGGTCAAAGTATTTGGACTCCAGAGGAAGGTCAGCAGAAAATTCCCTTGAAATTTGTTTATTCGTGTGAAGGGCCGCAACATATTGAACTGCTTGAGGGAGCTTCAGGCTCGTTTTGGGATGGGAGTGAGGATTCCGGAGTTCACCATGTCGGAGTTTGGGTTGATAATGTCCAGGAAGAAACCGATCGTCTTATAAATCTGGGCTGGGAACTACTTGCATCAGGAAGGTCCCCTGAAGAGGGTTATGGTGGTATGTCATATCTGGCCCCTCCCAGTGGAACAATAGTTGAACTTGTTACACCGGCGATAAAACCTAGATTTGAGCAATGGTGGGCTGGCGGGTCGCTGGCTAGGTAAAAAGATCGAACAATTCTTGAAAGGCTACTAATTGCCCTCCTCTGGTTGAAGATGGGACAAGAATGGGATTGTCCAAACCGGCGTCATACCACTTTTCTAGTCCTTCTTTAACTTCAGTAGCCGACCCAAAGAGTGTTACGTCACTGAGCCAGTCATCAGTCATTAAACTAGGTAAAGCTTCATAATCTTTTTGAGATATAGCCTCTTCAATGCTTTCCATTTCTTTCTGATATCCGGAAGCTTTCCAGTAATTTCGATAGTTGGGGAGGTTTACATACATCAGGAGCGTCTTACGGTTTACTGCAGCTGCTGCTTCCCGGTCCTCGGAGATACAAGTTGGGATCATACCTCCAACGAAGAAATTATCTGAAATTATTGAATTTTTTCTCATTCTTTCCAACGAACCAGCCAATGCGCTTCTAGCTCCATTAGCAAGAACAACTCCGTCACTTATTTCAGCTCCCAAGCTCATCATTTGGTCTCTCATCGCAGCGAGAATAATGGGGGGTAATTCACCCACCCGCTTAGCGTCTTTGAAGATTTGAACAAAATTTTTCATATCCGATAAAGGTTTACCTGTTGTAAGTGATAGGCGGTCATTCATCGGACCATGACTTACACCGACCCCAAAGCGGAACCTACCGCCGGATATCTCATGGATGAAAGAAGCAGAAGATGCGTAGTCCTGAGGGTGCCTGGTATAGATATTCACTATTGAAGTTCCGAAGGATATTCGGCTCGTTCTCTCGGCGATGCCTTGGCATAAACCCATTGCATCACCAAAGCTTGGACAGTAAATCCCCGAGAAGCCCCTCTCTTCAATTTCAACTGCTAAATCTAAAGTAGTTGTTCGCCGTCCTGGTACCGCAGCGAGCGAAACTGATGGAATTCTATTATTCAATTCGCAACCCAGAGATAGCACGACTGATAACAAGTTGTTGTATCTGCTCGGTTCCTTCGAAAATATCGTGAATCTTCGCATCCCTATGCCATCGTTCAACGGGGTATTCTCTGGTGTATCCATAGCCTCCGAGGATTTGGATAGCTCTTTCAGTTACCCACACCGATACTCGGCCAGCCTTGAGCTTTGCCATTGAGCCTTCAGCATTCTTAAATTCCCCTTGCTTTCCAAGCCAGGCCGCTCTCCAAGCTAACATTCTTGCTGCATCAATTTCAGTTGCCATATCAGCAAGCATGAAAGCTATGCTTTGGTTCTTAATGATTGGTCTTCCAAATGCATAGCGTTCTTTCGCGTATTCTAATGAATACTCATAAGCAGCCCTTGCAACTCCAATAGCTTGCGCAGCTACTGCTGGTCTTGTAGCTTCAAAAGTTTGCATCGCTGCTTGGGCATTTCCTTTTTTGCCCGCTCGAACTCTAGCCAACCGTTCATCAAGTTTTTCTTTACCTCCAAGTAAGCAACTTCCAGAGACTTTCACATCGTCTAAGACAACTTCTGCAGTATGACTTGCACGTATTCCATGTTTTTTATACTTCTGACCTTGGCTTAACCCTTGAGTGTTAGGTGGGATTACGAAACTCGCATGGCCTTTAGACCCAAGATCTGGATCGATTACTGCTACCACTACGTGGATATCTGCAATTCCGCCATTGGTGATCCAAGCTTTAGTTCCATTTAAAGTCCATTCATCTTTCGCTTCGTCGTATTTAGCGGAGAGTCGATAGCCGCCTACGTCTGACCCAGCGTCCGGTTCTGATGCGCAGAAGGCACCAAGTTGAAGATTTTGCGCGTCTCCATAACATTGAGGCACCCATTCAATTATTTGTTCGTTGGTTCCAGAAGCAAAAATCCCTGCGGCTGCAAGTCCTGAACCCATAATTGCCATTCCAATCCCTGCATCCCCCCAAAATAATTCTTCAATCGCTACCGGCATTGTTAAACCTGTTGGGTCATTTGTCATAGCTTCAGCCATAAATTCCCACCCGTAAAGGCCTATTTCAGCAGCCTGCTTAACTATTGGGTAGGGAAATTCTTCTCTCTCATCCCATTCTTCAGCGACTGGTCGAATAACTTCTTCAGAAAACCCATGAACCCAGTTTTGGATCCCAATCTGATCATCATTCAACTCAAGTGAGAATTCAGTCATTTATAAATTACCTCTCTACCCATCAGTTCACCTTCCAAATTATCCTCTTGAAGATGAGATTGAAAGCAGTCCACCATATTACATACGATTGTTTCTTGTCTTCTTGCATCATTCAAGCAGTAAACGGCATTACTATTTCTAAACAATGACTGAAAATCACTCATCTAAGAAATTGGCAAAATCGTATACCCCATCTGAAGCAGAGGAAGCGATTAGTGCATTGTGGTCGCAGGCTAATGCATTTCAGGCAGAACCTCCTTCAAATGGGAAAAAACCGTATTCAATTGTTATCCCCCCACCAAATGTGACTGCAGCATTGCATTTGGGTCACGCGTTAAATAACACCATCCAAGATGTTCTCATTCGATATCACCGAATGGCCGGTTACGCCACTATGTGGATGCCAGGTACCGATCATGCTGGAATAGCGACGCAGGCAGTGGTTGAGAAGCGACTGCTCAATGATGGAACATCAAGGCTAGAAATCGGCAGAGATGCTTTTGTCCAAAGAACTCAAGAGTGGAAGGACGAATACGAAGGGATCATTATTGACCAACTCATCGCTATGGGAGCTTCATGTGATTTTGATCGCACGAGATTCACGATGGATGAGATTTGTGCAAACGCTGTTCGGCATGCCTTCTACATTTTATTTCAGGATGGATTGATCTACCGCGGAAAACGTCTAGTCAACTGGGACCCCGTTTCTATGACTGCTCTAGCTGATGATGAAGTAGAGATGGAAGAAATTGAAGGTTTCATGTGGTACCTGAAATACCCCCTTGATGATGGATCAGGGTATGTAACAGTTGCAACCACTCGTCCGGAAACAATGCTTGGTGATACTGCCGTAGCTGTCAACCCCAACGATTCTATTGCTAGTGATTTAGTGGGGAAAATGGTTCGGTTACCAATCGTAAATCGTCTAATTCCAATCATTGCTGATGACTATGTCATCATGGCTGACCCAGAAAGTGAAGATTCCAAAGCACGTTATGCTTCTGGGTTCTTAAAAGTCACACCAGCACATGATCCTAATGACTGGGATATAGGCCTTCGGCATGATTTACCTGTTATTAATATCATGGGTCCAGATGCTAAAATTTCAAATCATTATGGCTGGGAGGATGTTTCTGAGGAATCTTCTAGGTTCATTGGTTTAACTAGGGAAACAGCCAGAGAGACTGTAGTTGAATGGTTTAATGAAAATAATCTTCTTGAGGAGATTAGGCCTTACACGCATTCGGTTGGCCATTCTTATCGCAGTCATGTCCCTATTGAACCTTGGTTAAGTTCACAATGGTACGTTGCCGTAACTGATGACCGTTTGCGGGGTTCCGCTTTACGAGCTCAAAAAGAGTCTCAAGTTCCTTCTCTTCCGGATGACGTCACAATGAGGTCAGCTTTGAAGGGTGACGGAGATCTATCATTTGCTCCGCCAAGGTATGCTCGGACGTACCATTCTTGGCACGAAGGAATCCGAGATTGGTGCATCTCCCGCCAATTATGGTGGGGGCATCAGATTCCAGTTTGGGTGCGTTTGGTTCCAATGGAGGAAAGCCCTGTCCCATTAAGTACCAATGGTTTAGATGCCGGTATCAATATTAAAAGTGAATGGACCCAGAAGGGCGCTGCTCACATGGTTCGAAAAGTTGGCGATGACATGATTGAAGAAGCTATTTGTGTCCCTCCAGAAAATACGTTAAAGCGAATCAACTTAGAAACACCGATTTCTGAAATTGAACTGATTTCCCAGATTGAAAACGAAGGGTTTACCCGTGACCCTGATGTCCTTGATACATGGTTCTCATCAGCGCTCTGGCCACTTTCGACTATGGGCTGGCCATGGCCGAAAGATTTCCCCGAGACTGAAGGAATTCTTGATTTCTATAACCCGACCTCTGTTCTATCGACAGCGCGGGAGATTATAACCCTATGGGTTAGCCGAATGGTTATGTTCAGCCGCTATTTTCTAGATGGACAACTGCCATTTAAGGATGTTTTTATCCATGCGATGGTCCAGGATGGACACGGTCAGAAGATGTCAAAAAGCCTTGGAAATGGTGTAGATCCTCGCGATATTATATTTAGCCATGGCGCGGATGCTATGCGCTTTACTTTGGTTCAGATGACTACCGATACACAGGATGTCAGAATGCCAGTTGAAATGGTTTGCCCTCACACCGGCACGGCGTTTATTCCAGAATTTATAACTACTCCTGCCGGATATCTAGTTGCTGCGCCTATCCAATCTTCACCTACAGACGCTGCAAAGAAAATGGTAAGCGCTTACGGTTCAGCTTCGGGGTCTGCCGAACCCGATGATCTCATTCCCTTGGCGAGAAATACTTCATCGAAGTTTGATTTAGGGAGGAATTTCGCAAACAAGCTTTGGAATGCGACGCGATTCGCCTTAGGAAGGATCGATACCTCATCTGATACAGAAATTTCTCTAGAGTCTCGTCCATTTGTAGATAAGTGGATCGTTGCTCGCTTAGCTGAAACAATTACGACATTAGAGAGTGCTTTAGCTTCTTACCAGTTTAATATTTTCGCTGACACTCTTTATGATTTCGTTTGGCATGATGTTTGCGATCGTTATTTAGAAGTTATTAAACCAACGATTGATAATGACCCTCAGCAGCAGGCGATTCTCGCAAATATTCTTGATGCTGTGCTGAGAATCATGCATCCCGTTTGCCCATTCGTCACAGAAACTCTCTGGCCTCATGTACGAGAAGCAAAGCGGTCAAACCTAGACGAAGTTGCGCTGCCTGACTCGGAGATTCTTGCTATGGCTGATTGGCCAAAGGTTAGTCTTGACGTTTTGCAATCTGATGAAATATTAGAAACTTTCAAAAGAGTTGATACTTTAGTTGGTCTTCTCAGGTCAGCTCGCGCTGAACAAAAAGTTAAACCAAAACAAATGATCCAACTTCATGTTTCACCATCTGCCCACGACCTCTTAGATTCTACGAATGGTTTCGTAGAAGTTCTTGCTGGGATTGAAGATGTCAATATTCTTAATGAGACTGGTGCCCTGCAATCAACTCTTTTAACGTTTGAAGGTGAAGAGATACAGATTTCTGGGCTTGTAAATGAAGTTGATCTTGAGGCTCAGAAAAATCGGTTAACTAAGTTGGTTGAAGATAAGCGTAAACAAGTTGCAGGATTTCAGAATCGACTTGAGAATCCAGGTTATTTACAAAATGCTAAACCTGAAGTCATTGCCGAAACAAGAAAGATGCTTCAAGAGGCTGAGGCCGATCTGCTAGCAGCAGAGAGTTCATTAACGAACTTAGATTAAACCAACTGCAAATTAGGTTCTACTTCTCTTGATTGATCCAAACTGTCCTTTGCGGGAATGGCATCTGTATTCCTTCGGAATCAAAAGCTTCCTTGATACGAATCCGTAGCTCTCGAGCTACTGCCCATTGCTCAGATGGGTCTGTTTTCGCGACCAACCGGAGTGTGATCCCATCAATTCCAAGGTTCTGAACCCCAACAACCTGTGGTTCCTCTATTATGTCGCCATCTGTAAATGACTCATCTTCCCAGAGTCCCACAGCTACGCGTTTCATAACATCTTGTGCATGTCGTAAGTCAGTGTCGTACGCTACATCAATATCTAAAACTGCTCGAGACCACACTTGGGATCTGTTTCCAACTCGCGCTATTTCTCCATTGGGGATATACCAAACACTTCCATTTGTGTCTCTGAGAATTGTTGTGCGCAACGTCATGCGTTCAACAGTCCCCGAGGCAATCCCTACATCTACTGAATCTCCTACCCCGTATTGGTCTTCAACAAGCATAAACATGCCTGAAAGGAAATCTTTTACAATTGATTGCGCTCCGAATCCGACAGCCACGCCTACTATTCCTGCGCCTGCAATGAGTGGACCCAGATTAACGCCTATCTCCCCGAGTGCCATTAGCACTACGACTGTCCAGATCGCAAGATTTGCGATACTAGATAGGACTGAAGTCAAAGTTTCCGTTCTTGCCTTTGTCCTTAATTCTGCCTGTTCATCTCGAAGCACTTTCCCAGCTTTAACTTTCCCCTTAATTTTTTGGAGTTGTGCTAACGCTCTACTTTGGCGTTCATCTGTTAAACGCTCTCCGAAATGGGTAATGGTTTTACGCATTAAACGGGAAGCAATAAAACCTGCTAGCAAAACAATGATAATTGTTAGAGGTTTGTCCACAGCCCACCCGATAATTGATGAAAGAGTCTTATTCCCTGATGCGTCAAAGACCCATTCACAAATCTGTCCAGGATCATTCCCACAGGCATCAACTAGTTCATTATTTCCAGACTGGTATGCGAATAATTCTCTGATCATGCAAAAAGGGTAGAGAGTTAACGAGGTGAGCTAGGTGATGGTGTGAAAAAAAATTATTACTGTTCTGCGTTTCAAGCCAATTTCTCACTTCTGACAGATTTTGATATAATATTTATGGGAATTTCATAGATATAAGGAGATAAAAATGACTAACTTGCGAATTGGCCAAGTCGCTTCCCTTCTAGCATTAAGTGTTGATACCGTGCGCACATGGATCGATGAAGGAAGGATTCCTGCCACGAGAACCGATGGAGGTCATCGAACGATACGAGGAATTGATTTAGCGCATTTCCTTCGCGAGTCCCATCAAGAGACCCCCGATGAAAACACCCACCTATCAGCAAGAAATCGTTTCATTGGGCTAGTAACGAAAGTGACCAAAGATGGGGTCATGGCCCAAATCGAGATTCAAGCAGGTGGCCACCGCTTCGTATCTCTGATTTCAGCAGAAGCTACAGAATCTATGGGGCTTGAGCCTGGAGTCATTGCCGCCGCCGTTGTGAAATCAACAAACGTAGTAATAGAACTGCCGTAGTTAAGACTCAATGACCACTTCCCAAAACTTCCGTGGCATTTTACGCCTTAACGCTTTTCTAGCAGTTTTTTCCTTCCTGAGCCTTTCATGTGGCCTGTCTCAGAACTCATTGCATGTAATGGCTGCCTCTTCACTAACAGAAGCCTTTGAAGAGATAGCTGAAGAATTTAAGAAGGAAACACAGGTTGAAATTTCATTAACAATTGCAGGAAGCGCTTCCCTTGCATCCCAAATAGAGGATGGGGCCAAAGTTGATGTCGTAGCTGTAGCAGATGAAGAAACTATGAAACGAATTAATTCAACAAAGAGGGTTGAAGAGGGAAGCCTAGAAATCTTTGCCACTAATTACCTTGTATTAGCCACCCCCCTAGGGAACCCCGGATCAATAGAAAGCCTCCAAGACCTCAAAGGGAGAATATCCGCAATTTGCTCACCACAGGTCCCTTGCGGAAAATTATCTTTGAAACTCGCAATCCAAGAAAACATAGACTTAAACCCGTCATCTTTGGAACCAAACGTCAGATCTGTAAGAACAAAAATTGAATTGGGGGAAGTCGACGCTGGACTCATTTACATAACCGACGTCAATGCGAAAATTAATTACATCACTATTGACCGGTCAGAGCAAATTGCAACGAATTACCCCATTGCATCCATCCAGGGCGGAAAAATAGAATCAACAGATTTTATAGAGTTTGTGCTTTCTCCGGCCGGACAAAAGATCTTAGAGAAGTATAGGTTTGGCGCTCCATCATGACGGTAAAAATTTCTAAGTCAATTCCTCCCCTTCTTTGGATTGGCGCATTCATTGCTTCCATTTTTCTCATTGTGCCTTTCATCGGATTATCACAAAGAACTCCATGGTCTACGTTCTTTCAAATCGTAACCGAGGAGGCAGTCTTCCAATCCATCACATTGTCGCTAGTCGTTGCCACATCTGCAACAGCTATTTGCTTCTTGCTTGGACTACCTCTGGGGTGGGTTTTGGCAAGGAGTCACGTAAAAGGTTTGAAAGTCATAAGGGCAATAGTCCTGCTACCAATGGTTCTACCTCCGGTTGCTGGTGGAACGGCTTTATTGTTTGCGTTAGGAAGAAAAGGTTTTATCGGTGAAAAACTAGATAGCTGGTTTGGCTTAACACTGCCGTTTACTACCGCCGGAGCAATCATTGCCGCAACATTCGTTTCTCTTCCCTTTTTCGTATTAGCAATTGAAACAGCAGCTTCTCAGCTTGACACACATTTTGAAGAAAGCTCACTAAGCCTTGGGGCAGGTCCAACACGAACTTTCTTTACCGCATCTCTTCCAATGATAAAGCCAGCGATCTTTGCAGGCATAGCCCTTTCCTGGGCTCGGGCTCTAGGTGAGTTCGGAGCAACAATCACATTTGCAGGCGACAATCCTGAACGAACCCGAACGCTCCCATTGCAACTTTTCGTAGCACTGGAAACCAACCCTGAACGTGCAATGGTCCTCGGAATGCTCATGGTTATTATTTCCCTATCTGTACTAGTCGCTCTTCGCGGGAAATGGATCTCAACACAATGAGCACAATACAGCTTTCGGGGTCAACCAATCTAGAAGAAAAATCTTTTGAATTCTGCATTGACATAGATTCCAATAGAAGCGTCTCCATAATTGGTCCTAACGGAGCTGGGAAATCTACCTTCCTAAGAGTCATCGGAGGTCACCAACCGTTACGAAACGGATCTCTAATGATCAATGATGTTCTAATGGATGCCCCCACTGACAGAATTTTTATCCCACCCCACAGAAGGCCTGTCGTCTTGCAACACCAAAACGGAGGCGTGTTCCCTCACCTCTCCGTCCAAGATAATATTGCTTTCCCCTTCCGGTCACGTAACTGCTCCAAAAGGAAAGCTCGAACCCATATCTCTGACATTCTTGAAGAATTTGACCTAAAGACTATTCGAACACGGTTTCCTGATTCACTTTCCGGAGGGCAAAGATCTCGAGTGGCCCTTGCGCGATCCGTAGCTAGCAATCCGGATTTTCTTTTACTTGATGAGCCTTGCGCTTCCCTTGACGTTGAAGCAACAGCAGAAATGCATCAACTCCTATGTGGCCTGGAAACGACATTGCTTATAGCTACACATGACCCAGTTGAAACTATGAAGTTAACTAATTTCATAATCGCTATTGATCAAGGAAAAATAATCCAACAGGGAAGCATTAACGAACTAACCTCCAACCCAGCGACACCGTGGATAACTAAATTCCTTGACTTGAATCTGGTCTCAGGAAAAGCAGACGGTTACGGTGTGCAACTCAGCGATGGTGGGCATTTGAACTTATCTAGAAAACATTTTGGCTCTGTCCAAATCAGCTTCCCTAGCTCTGCTATTGCGGTCCACACCGAGCAACCAACTGGTTCCCCTAGAAATAGGTGGAAAGCTACAGTTACAAGTCTCAACACCGATGGCGATTTAGTCAGGGTCGGCCTTAGCGGTCCATTTTTTTCCCGTGCAACGATTACGAACACCTCGTTTAAGGAATTGGGTATTGAATTAGGAAGCCACTGCTGGGCCTCGATAAAGGCAACCGAGTTAATGGTGCTTCCATCTATGGATTCTGATAAAAAGTGAATATGAATAAATTTGCTACCGCAGATCTCCTTGATGATTTCCCTGAAGCTGAAGTTCTACCATTGAGGTTTTTATCATATGGGAGCCAACCAAATTTTTATGGTGAAGCAGTCACTGTAATAGCCCCGGAAGATAACTCACTTGTTCGCCAAACGTTAGAGACCGAAGGTAACGGGAAAGTCTTAGTCGTTGATGGCGAAGGGTCCCTCAATTGCGCGTTGCTTGGAGATCGCCTCGCTGATCTAGCGATAGAGAACAATTGGCATGGCGTAATCATCAATGGCTGCATAAGAGATTCAGCTGTAATTAAAGATATGCCGATTGGAATAAAGGCGATAGGAACTAATCCACGAAAGAGCATAAAGCGCGGGTTAGGAGAAGTTGGCACGAGAATTCAAATTGCTGGCATCCAGTTAGAAACCGGATCGTGGGTCTATGCAGACAGCGATGGCGTTATCATCGCAAAGAAAAATCTCCTCACATAATTCCTTGATTTCGAAAAAATTTCCAACAACTATTGACACGGGTGTAGTTACACGGCTGTAATTAGGTTCCAGCGGTTTTTCAAAGAAGAAAAGCCTTGGGGACTCAAAGACACAAAACCTTCACAGCTAGGAATGCGTGTTCTTTGAAAATAGAACCAGTTCAAGCTGGTTTGCTAGTTGGGGACATTTGAGGAGAGAAACGATGGCATTATCTGAACCATCTATAAAAAAAGAAAACGAAAACGAAAGATCAGAAGCAGACCAGCCCAGTGAGGTTGAGAACAGTAACGTTCAACCCATAACCGAAGTATCCGGAGACAACGACCCGACCTCTTCGCAGAGCCAGGAAAGCAACACTGTTCTTCCCCAGAGCACAGGAATGCGTGTTCGGAAAAGGAATGGGGACCTCGAACAAGTAGATGTAAACAAAATAGTTAACGCAGTGGCCCGATGTGCAGAAGGGCTAAAAGGGGTAGACCCTATGCGTGTAGCGACGAGAACTATATCAGCACTCGCAGATGGATCTACCACACGTGAGCTTGATGAGCTTTCGATAAGAACAGCAGCTGGGTTAATCGTTGAAGAGCCTCGATACTCTCGGCTAGCGGGACGATTGTTAGCTACGTACATTGATAAAGAAGTGCGAAATCAAAACATACCCTGGTTCACAGAATCAGTTACGAGAGGGCACCAACTAGGAGTAATCGGTGATGGCGCTTTAAATTTTGTCCTAGAGAACGCTTCCACATTAAATGCGGCCATCAACTCTGACAGAGACAGAAACTTTGAATTTTTTGGTCTCCGCACCGTTTATGATAGATACCTTCTCCGCCATCCGGAAACACGAGAAGTCATAGAAACCCCTCAGTATTTTTTCCTCAGAGTAGCTTGTGGACTCTCACAAAACGTTGACGAAGCTGTTGCTTTCTATGATTTAATGTCATCTCTGGCCTATCTCCCCTCAAGCCCAACTCTTTTCAACTCTGGAACAACCCACCAGCAACTCTCAAGTTGCTACCTGCTTGACTCCCCTGAAGACTCATTAGAGGGAATTTACAAGCGCTATACCGATATCGCCCAACTCTCGAAGTTCGCAGGAGGAATTGGCGTAGCCTGGCATCGCATCAGAAGCAAAGGAAGCCTAATCAAAGGAACTAACGGCCTTTCCAATGGCATCGTCCCTTGGCTCAAAACCCTTGACAGTTCCGTAGCTGCAGTAAACCAAGGAGGTCGTCGCAAAGGTGCTGCTTGTATCTACCTTGAGACCTGGCATGACGACGTAGAAGAATTCCTTGAATTAAAACAAAACACAGGTGACCATGCACGACGCACTCACAATTTAAATATTGCAAATTGGGTGCCAGATTTGTTCATGGAACGAGTTGAAAATAACTGGAAATGGAGTTTATTTGACCCGAAAACAGTCCCCCACCTAACAGACCTTTTCGGAGAGGAATTTGAAAAAGCATACATAGAAGCAGAAGAAGCAGAATTGTACGAACGTCAAATCGACGCTCGTGATCTTTATTCAAAAATGATGAGAACTCTCGCAGAGACTGGGAACGGTTGGATGACTTTTAAAGACTCGTCTAATCTCAAATGCAACCAAACTTCAAATCTGAGAAAAGACAACGAGAAAAACGGGGAAACACGCGTTGTCCACCTATCGAATTTATGTACTGAAATAATTGAGGTAACCAACCAGTCCGAAACAGCCGTCTGCAATCTAGGATCCCTGAATCTTGGGTCTTTCATCACTGAAGAAGATACCCCTACTTTCAATTTTGAAGCGCTTGGAAAGACAGTAAGACAAGTAGTTCCTTTCTTAGACCGAGTAATTGATATCAATTTCTACCCAATCAATGAAGCCGATAACTCAAATAATCAGTGGCGACCTGTGGGACTAGGAATGATGGGACTTCAAGACGTCTTCTTCAAGATGCAAATCCCATTTGATTCAGAAGAAGCAAGAACAATTTCTTCAAGAATAAGTGAAGAAATCTACTATAACGCTCTTTGGGCATCCACCGAACTAGCAGAACTAAATGGCCCCCATGAAACGTACGATCAAACAAGAGCAGCCCAGGGTGATCTTCAATTTGACCTTTGGGACGTGAATCCTTCTGATACAGAAAGATGGAAAGAGCTCCGCACTAGAATTTCTGAACATGGTTTAAGAAACTCCTTAATGATCGCTATTGCTCCCACTGCAACCATTGCTTCAATAGCTGGCTGTTACGAATGCATTGAACCGCAGGTATCAAATCTCTTCAAACGTGAAACTCTCTCAGGCGAATTCATGCAGATAAATAGATACTTAGTTAAAGAACTTCAGGAAAGAGACCTTTGGGACGAAGAAATGCGAACCGAATTAATTCGGAATGAAGGGTCGGTGCAGGATGTAGACCGTATTCCGGAGGATCTAAAGGAAATCTACCGAACCGCTTGGGAACTCCCTATGAAGTCTCTAATTGAAATGGCAGCAGACCGAGGTGCTTACATCGACCAAAGCCAATCCTTAAACCTCTTTATGGAGTCTCCAAACATAGGAAAGCTCAGTTCAATGTACATGTACGCTTGGAAGCAAGGACTTAAGACCACCTATTATTTACGGTCACGACCTGCAACAAGGATAAACCAAACAACGGTGAGTTCAAATAAGCCAAGTCCTGATGGTGGGGAGAAACCGGGCTTCATGGATTCCGATTCGCTTGCCTGCTCCCTTGAAAATCCGGAATCTTGCGAATCTTGTAATTAACGAAAAGGAAAAGAAAACACAAAATGGCTCTAGCCGACGAAAATAACTACGCACTCACCTCAGATGATCCAGGTATCGAAGAGGGAGCGAGTTCTACAAATAACCCAGCGAAAAGACCGGATAATATCCTTGACCCCGGATTTGATCTGACCTTACGACCAATGAAATACCAAGTCTTCTTTGACATGTATAAGGACGCTATAAAAAATACATGGACTGTTGATGAAATAGATTTCGCAGATGACCACGTAGACCTGAGAAGTATGTCTCCGGCTGAAAAACACCTTATAAGCCGTTTAGTCGCTTTCTTTGCGACTGGAGACTCAATAGTCTCGAACAACCTGGTGCTAAACCTTTATAAGCATATAAATGCCCCTGAAGCAAGAATGTACCTCAGTAGACAACTCTACGAAGAAGCGCTCCATGTTCAGTTCTACTTGACACTTCTAGATTCCTACATTCCAGATATGAAAGAACGCGAAGAAGCTTTTGCCGCAATACATAACATTCCATCGATACGACAAAAAGGTGACTTCTGCTTTAAGTGGATGGGAACAATGGAATCATTGGATGAAGTAAGAACAGAAGAAGACCAGAGAACATTTCTGAGGAATCTTATTTGCTTCGCTGCCTGCATAGAAGGACTTTTCTTCTTTGCTGCTTTCGCATACGTCTACTTTCTTAGAAGCAAAGGACTCCTAAACGGACTAGCCGCAGGAACCAACTGGGTCTTCAGGGATGAAAGCGCTCATATGAACTTCGCTTTTACAGTAGTTGAAACCGTTCGACAGGAACAACCAGAGCTTTGGACAGTTGAATTAACGAATGATATTAAGGAAATGCTTAGCGAAGCCGTTGAATGCGAAATGCGTTTCGCAGACGATGTTCTTGGAGGTGGAATCAATGGAATGAGCCTTTCCGACACTCGCGAATACCTGCAATTTGTAGCTGACCAGCGCCTAATGCAACTCGGAATAGAACCAATCTATGGTTCAAAAAACCCCTTTGACTTTATGGCATTACAAGATGTGCAAGAACTCACTAATTTCTTTGAAAAAACAGTAACTGCATATCAAGTTGGTGTTGAAGGCGAAGTAGCCTTTGACGAAGATTTTTAGTTCTCCAGTCCCCCAACTGGAATCAAGCCAAGCCCAGTGCGCAAGCACTGGGCTTGAGCTATTTTACTCTTCACTTCTGAATAATTGAATAATTCTTTCTGCAGCTTCAAATGGGGAAAGTCCGTTATTTAGAATTTTTTCCTCGGTCTCTAAAACAACGGAAGCGATCTCAGGCTTTTCCTTGAGATTATGAATTAATTGGTCTTCCACCAATGCCCACATCCACCGGATTTGCTGACGTGAACGGCGTTTCTCCCAATCACCAGTTTCCTGCACATGTTCCTGATGAAGACCAATTTGCTCCCAAATAGCTGGAATACCTTGTCCAGTGAGCGCAGAACACGTCATAACCGGTGGGGTCCAGCCAGCATTCGTTGAACTAAGAAGTGTCATGGCTGATTGATAATCACGAGCTGACTGCCTTGCACGCAATTCATTTTCACCATCGGCCTTATTGACCGCAATTAAATCAGCTAATTCCAAAACGCCTTTTTTAATTCCTTGAAGGGAATCTCCAGACCCTGGAAGAAGAAGTACCAAAAAGAAATCAACCATCTCTGAAACAATTGCTTCGCTTTGACCAACTCCTACTGTTTCAATAAGAACAACGTCAAAACCTGCAGCTTCAAGAACAAGAATTGTTTCCCGAGTCCCTTTTGCTACACCTCCTAGAATTCCAGAAGATGGTGTAGGCCTAATAAAAGCATTCGGGTTACTTGAGAGACGATCCATTCTAGTTTTATCACCAAGTATGGAACCTCCAGAGATAGAACTAGAAGGGTCAACAGCAAGGACAGCGACTTTGTGACCCAACTCAGTCAGATACGTACCCAATTCATCAACGAATGTACTTTTCCCCACACCAGGGGAACCAGTAATGCCTATACGACGAGACCCACCTGCATGCGGAGCAATACTTTCTAACAACCCACTCGCCTTATCTCTGTCATCAGGAGTTGAACTCTCAACGAGCGTGATCGCTTTAGCCAGCCATGTCCTATCACCTGAAAGGACACCGGCAGTAACCAGTTCCATTTCAGAAGTCTCCATAATAATCAACCGATCTTATTGAGAAGCTCTAGGGCAGCATCAGATATCACAGTACCGGGTGGATATATCGCTGACGCGCCCGCATCGTATAATGCTTCAAAATCTTGAGGAGGCACAACCCCGCCCACAACTATTAGAATATCCTCTCTTCCCAATTCTGCGAGAGCCATTTTAAGTTGTGGGACAAGAGCCAGATGTCCGGCCGCTAAAGACGACACCCCTACTACATGAACATCAGCTTCAACGGCTTGCTTGGCAGCTTCCTCTGGAGTTTGAAACAACGGTCCTATATCAACGTCAAAACCAAGATCTGCAAATGCAGTAGCAATGACTTTTTGACCTCTATCATGCCCATCCTGCCCTACTTTCGCTACAAGTATCCTTGGACGGCGCCCATGTTCTTTCTCGAACCTTTCAGCTTCTACACGAACTGATTCGATTTGATCGTTTTCTTCTCCCACTTCGCTTTTATACACTCCTGAAATAATTTGTATTTGCGACCTATGACGACCATACACCCTTTCTAGCGCGTCACTGATCTCTCCGACGGTTGCACATTCTCTCGCTGCATCAATAGATAATTCAAGAAGGTTTCCATTTCCCGCAGCCCCATTAGTTAAACGCTCAAGAGCAGCGTCGCATGATTCTTGATCTCGATTTTGTCGCAAGTCTACTAGTTGTCGGATTTGAGCTGCTTGCACCTCATGATTATCAACTTGAAGAATATCCACCTCTTCTTCTTGGTCTAAACGAAACTTATTTACGCCAATAACAGGCTGTGTTCCTGAATCAATTCTAGCTTGGGTCCTCGCTGCTGCTTCTTCAATTCGAAGTTTTGGAATTCCCAATTCAATAGCTTTCGCCATCCCTCCTGCTTCTTCAATTTCAGTAATGTGCTCCCAGGATCGCCGCGCCAGATCATGCGTTAAGCGTTCAACGTAGTATGAGCCACCCCATGGGTCTACAACACGGCATGTTCCAGATTCGTGCTGTAGGAAAAGTTGGGTGTTTCGTGCGATACGAGCACTAAAATCTGATGGCAATGCCAATGCTTCATCAAACGAATTCGTATGAAGCGATTGTGTATGCCCTTGTGTCGCAGCCATCGCTTCAACACAAGTCCGCACGATATTTGTGTACACATCCTGAGCGGTAAGACTCCATCCCGATGTCTGACTATGCGTTCTTAACGATAGGGATTTTGGGTTTTGAGGATTGAATTGCCGAACTAATTTTGCCCATAGCAACCGTGCTGCTCTTAATTTCGCAACTTCCATGAAAAAATTCATTCCAATACACCAAAAAAAACTAAGCCGGGGAGCAAATTGGTCAATATCCAATCCTGTGTCCAGCCCAGCACGAATATATTCAATTCCATCTGCAAGGGTGTAGGCCATCTCAAGATCAAGAGTGGCTCCCGCTTCTTGCATGTGATAACCAGAGATTGAGATCGAGTTGAATCTCGGCATTTCCTTCGAAGTGAATGAGATGATGTCAGAAATTATTCTCATTGACGGCTTAGGTGGGTAAATAAAAGTGTTCCTCACCATAAATTCTTTTAAGATATCATTCTGGATTGTTCCAGTTAGTTGTTTTGGAGTCACTCCCTGTTCTTCCGCGGCAAGCACATAGAGGGCGAGTATCGGTAACACAGCACCGTTCATTGTCATCGAAACACTCATTTTGTCTAGAGGTATCCCATCAAACAATTGACGCATATCAATTATTGAATCAATAGCCACTCCAGCCATCCCCACATCACCAGATACCCTTGGGTTGTCTGAGTCGTACCCTCTATGCGTAGGTAAATCAAACGCCACTGAAAGACCCTTTTGTCCTGCAGCAAGGTTCCTTCGATAAAAGGCATTCGACTCTGCTGCTGTAGAGAAACCAGCGTATTGCCTTATCGTCCATGGCTGATTGACATACATCGTTGGATACGGGCCTCGTAGATACGGAGGGAACCCAGAGTATGTATCTAGGAAATCAAGGTTCGTTACGTCTTCTGGACCATAAATTGGATGCACTGGTATCCCCTCGGGAGTAATCCAGTCACTTTCGTCATTAGTTATAGTTGAAAATTTACTGAAATCGGAAAACCAACTTTCCTTATTCATGTTATTGATATTTTTTTCGGGCTGAAGGGGTATGGAACCGAAATCAGGAATCATCACTATCCCCTTCTGCTTCAGAAGATAAGTCAGAAATTCGAAAATCGGGTCCTGTTTGTGATTTTGTCTCAGTACCCATCTTCAATGGTTCCGGATAAGGGCGTCTTAGTAAATTTGTTTTCTCTGATTCACGAAAATCATTAACTCCTATAAGAGTCCGTTCTTTAGTTCTGATTTGTTCTTTGTATTGATCACGATTATCTGAAATTGACTTTTGGAAAGAACCCGAAATGATCTCTTGAGTTATGCCGCCATTTTTTTCAATTAACTGAAACCTTTCCCAGGCCAGTTGAGCAATTTGATCAGTTAACGATTCGACATACCATGAGCCCCCGGCAGGATCAATCACTTTATGAATATTGGACTCCTCCATCAGAACAAGTTGTGTATTACGGGCGAGCCTCATCCCAAAATCGTCGGGAATGCCGAAAGCGCTATCAAAGGGAGGAAGAGAGATCGTATCAGCCCCTCCAGTTGCTGCAGAAAAACAGCCAACAGTTGTGCGAAGCAAGTTTATCCAAGGATCAGTTTTAGAAATGAGGAATTGTGGAAGTGAAGCTTGAGTCTTCAAGTGAACGTGATCTACTCCACAAGCCTGACCTATCCGACTTATGAGAATTCGCAATGCCCGAAGTTTTGCAATATCAAAAAATTGGTCTGTCCCTACAGAAGTCACAACGCGAATTTGGCTAAAAGCTTCATCGAGGGAGACACCTGCCCTATCCATGCTTTGGAGATAAGCAATTATAGAAGAGGAGATACCGGCTAATTCTGTTATTGGGTCTGCGCCAGCTTCAGCGTAAGCCAAGCCATCCACTCGAAAGGTAATTGCCTTCTTAAACTCTTGCTGGATTCTTAGTGCAATGCTTCCACTAGCATCTAACGCACTTTGAGTGCTAGCTAGATCTTGAGAATTTCTAAATAATTCACCTACCGGGTCAATGCTTAGATCAAAGACAAACTCTTCGGCAGCTTTGCCCTTTGAATCAATAAATTCAAGGAAGCTCTCAGCATTGCCCAAACTGTCAAATAAATTTGTTGGAGCTACACCGGCGATATTTAGGAGGACACCGTCTAAGAGCCTCTCAAATACACTTGAATCAACTTCCGAAAGAACCAATTCAATGCTACTAGTTCCTTTCTGCAAGTCATTTAGAATTGCTGCATTCGTTTCTTCCGGTGAATTTACCCAATAACGTTGTCGGATATCCCACCCGAATAATTGGCCCGCGATATTAGATGCTCGCCTGCTTGTTCCCAACGTTGGATAAACCGGATTCACAGGATTGCCTTGATGAATATAAATGGGTTCTGTGCGAATTCCAGAACCTATATCTGTATAAAGCAACTCTTCGAATAGATCCTCAGTAACAACTGATTTAGCTGCGTCCATCCAAGCATCAAACGTTGGAAGGTCCTCTCCATTCAAAAAACTCATTACGTCTTCAGCCATATTTCTACCTTAGGCGTTTCTACATAGTGAATGGCAACATTATTGCCATCGCTTGAAAGCGAGTCCCTGTGACATCGACCACAGTGACAAAAGACACGGCTGTTTGAAGAGTAACGGGTTCCAAATTAAGGCAAAATAGTCTTTGAGGTTCATCTGGTAATGGATCTATCCCCCAAAATCAAGGAAATAAAATGCGCAAGAAATCACCCCATCATGATCAGTATGCAGAATTCGCTTTCGCTGCTACAGCTACTTCCCAAGAGCTCCTTACGCTCTGCAGATTAACAACAAGAATTGATGTAAAAAAAGGAAGCGTCCTAATGCACCAAGGGGCGTTTGGGAATGAAGTTCTGCTTCTAGTTCATGGTCAGTTGGTTGTGGAGAAGAATGGCGAATTAATCGCTTCTGTTGCGCCTGGAGCAGTTGTCGGAGAAAGAGCCGTGATTCTGAACGAACCACGTGACGCTACTGTTCGAGCAGCGTATGATTCTACTATCCTCGCTATGTCCCGAAGCGAATTCAACACCCTTCTAGCAGAGTGTCCAAGTATTGCTAGAAATATTCTTGAAGAAGCACTTACCCGAGCTGGGTAGTGCATAATTGGCAACAAGAAAATCATTCGCTTCGTTTGATACTTAAAGCCATAATCATTTGATGGAAAAACTGTCAACAATTCTAGTGAACAAGTACAGAGTCGTTAAAATTCACCTGTACATGGGTTCTGTAATCCCTATTTTGCATCGCTTTTTCGCTAAGAGCTACTACAACATTCTTAACTTCGGTTTGGGAAGGCGTATTAATTTCAATGCCATACGAAAATTTGATGTACCAACTGCCAGTGCGCGTATCCTCTTAAATGCCATCGGTGGGATTATGATTTCTATCGGAGCAACGATGGTAATCTTGGCCGAGTTAGGGGCCACGACTACCGATGTCCTTCTCACTGGGATTAGAGAACAAACTGGGATTTCAATTGCTGGCGCATCATTTGGGTTTCTCGGTGTTCTCTTTGTCATTATGGCTGTAACGCGAGCACAGATAGGTATGGGGACTGTGATTGTTCCACTTTCAGTTTCCACAACATTTACATTCTCCTTCTCAGTCATTCCAGAGCCACATAACCTAAGTGCCCAATTTCTTTACTTTCTTATTGGACTCGTTGTTATAGCAACTGGGGTAGGCATAGGAGCTAGCGCTGGTATAGGAATGGGGGCATACGAATCCATATGCCATCGAGTCTCAGATATTAATGGCTGGCATCCACAACTAGTTCGCCTTCTTTGGGAATTAACTGTTCTTGCAGTCGGAATATCTCTTGGAGGAGCTTTTGGCGTGGGTACAATAATCGCAGCTATTGCTACTGGTTGGATATTGCAGTATATGAATTCTGTTATTGGGGACTACCTACTTGGCCGTCGCATAAGGACAAATTGCGAACAACCTTTAGCCCAAGGGCATACTCATGGGGAGAATGGACCGAAGGTCCATCAAGCAAATAATTGAATAGATTATGCTCAATCTCGTTAGGAAGCCTTTCGCTTCGTGAAAACAATCTAATTACTTCTAAGTAGGAGCTTGCGTGGATATATACGAAAAACCAGTTATCAAAATTCCTTCGACTGATCCACCTAAAGAACTTGTAATTGAAGATCAGATTATCGGAGAAGGTAGAGAATGCACTTCGGGCCAACTAATTAGCGTGGACTACGTAGGAGCATCATGGTCCAATGGCGTTGAATTTGATTCCTCTTGGTCTAGAGATGAAGTTTTTACCTTTACGGTAGGAATCGGACAGGTTATTGAGGGATGGGATGAAGGGTGTTTAGGGATGCACGTTGGTGGAAGAAGAACGTTGACTATCCCAGCTGATAAAGCATACGGAGAGCAAGGTGCTGGTGGAATTATCGGAAGTAATGAAACACTTGTCTTTGTAGTTGATCTTCGAAGTATTGGGTAATTAAATAGGTATGGAGTATTTATGAGCAATAAACCACTTTTAGGAAAGGTCGCCGTAGTTACAGGCTCTAGCCGCGGAATAGGCCGAGGAATAGCTGTTGGCTTAGGTGAGTTAGGGGCGACTGTTTATATAACTGGTCGGTCTTCAGGAACTGGACCGTTGACTATTGACTCAACAGCTGCTTTGGTTAACGAAGTAGGCGGGAAAGGGGTTCCAATTGAAGTCGACCTTGGGAGAGACGCTGAGATACAAAACTTGTTTGAAAAGATACGTGATTCAGAAGGACGTCTTGATATCCACGTGAATAATGCCTTCAAGATCCCAAATCCACCAGTTTGGGGAGGTAAATTCTGGGAACACCCGATTCAAATTTGGGATGACCAGGTTGGGATCGGACTACGTTCCGCGTATATAGCAAGTGTTCATGCAGTCAGATTAATGATGGAGCAAGATAATTCTCTTCGCTTTATGGTAAATATTTCCTCAAGCGGGTCAGAACGGTACGCATTAAGCGCAAGCTACGGAATTGCAAAAATGGGAACTGATAGATTAACAAGAGATTTTGCAGTTGAAGGGAAAGAAGACGGGTTATGCGTTATCGGACTCTGGCCGAGTCAAGTTTTAACAGAATTTATTTTAGAAAGCATCGAAAAAGGCGATATTGAGCTTGATGAAGAGAACTCAGAGACACCTCTCTACACAGGACGTGTTATTGGTGCATTAGCATTAGACCCAAACAGGTATGAGAGAAATGGGCAGGTCCTCACAACTGCAGAAGTTGCAGTGCACTATGACATCCGCGATGAACGCGGGAAACAACCGAAAGGGAAACGGAACCCTTCAATGTACCGAGAAACTATATAACGCTAGCCACACTTAAATCTACTGACTAGTAGGCGACCCTTCTGGAGCTTCGACTAGACGCTGAGGGGGCGAGTGTGTCCCAGGTTCTCGATTTCTTACAATGCAGGATTGGCTCCCTATGGCGCATAAATTCCCCTCTTGCGACCAGATGTGAATTATTCCATGTCCGAATCCATTTGAAATAGCATCAACCCGTATATCAAGTAAATACCAATCACTAGGAGCAATATCTATGACTCGTATGGTGTTATCTAAACTTGTTGAACCAGCTCTTCCTCCTTGTGTAAAGCTAATCCCCATAGGGACGTAATCTCCTAGAACGGCAAAAGAAGCAGCCGAAGGTTCAAGAAGTTCAGGCATCCTACTCCAGACCGCAATTCTCCCAGGTTCTATCTCTGCCGGGTCAACAGCTCCAGCTGGGATGGCCCATCTCTGCTCTATTCTGGAGTCTAAAGAATCTGTGACTTCAGAGAAACGCTCTCTAACTGGACAGGACTCAGGTTCCCTAACTTCCGGTGGTAACCCATATGACTTATCATCTGGATAACTACGGGAACCTAATGCCGCATTAACGGTGATAATTTCCGTTCCACCAACATGCCCTACGGCTCTAGCTTGAGTTGTTTTCTTTCCATGAACTGCTAGTGTCACATCAAAATCAACCACCGTTCCTACTTTTGCAAAGAGAAGATACTGGGCTGTGGCCCAAACTACAGGTCTTCCGCTCGTCCCCTCCATCGCAGCAATAGCGGCACCTAATCCACTCCCTCCAAACATTGCTCTATGACCTGTCGATATACCTTTAGACACCGGCAAATGCCATCGGTGTGGGTTATGAGAAGGTTCTAGACCCAGCCAGTTACGCGCATCCACATCTCTGACAATACCCCATTTTGCTCATAGAACTTTGTTTAATGTCCTCATAATCCCCTCAGCGATTCGGCTTGGGTCTTCCATAGGAGCAAAATGTGTAAGGTCAGAATATAGTTCCAAATTTCCTTTTGGGAGTTGACTGACAACTTGCGGGGCGATAATTGCTGGGCCTTCCTGATCACCACTTGCTGCCACGGTCACAGGCATATCTACAAGCTCTAACGCATCAGAAATTGTAGTTATCGAATTTTCAAATACTCGTGCTTCCATTTCACCGCGACATTTAAGAATGACTCCATCATCGTGATCACGAAATCCATAATTTACATATGCCCATAGAGATTCTTCATCAACAGTTGAGAAAGGTGGCCTCGACGCATAACGCTCAAAAGCTTCTTCTCGAGAGTTAAAAATTTCTTTGCGTTTCCTTGCTGATACAGCAAGACTTCCACCTTTAGACATCTCAGGAGTGATAGCTTCACCCCCTATAACAATTGGTTCAAATAGCCAAGCAGCCCTAAATGTCTCAGGTTGCATTTGCTCAGCCAATAAAATACTGCTGCCACCCATACTGTGGCCAACTGCGAATGGAGATGTAAGGCTGAGATAATTAATCGTGGCTAGGACATCTTCTGCCATCCCCTTCCAGTCCATAGTAATTTTTTCTGGGACAAAACTGTTTCCATGTCCGCGAAGGTCTATAGCTACACAGCGAAAGTTTTCCGTCATCCTTGAACAAATAGGGTCCCAGTACCTGCCGTGGAAACCTGTTGCATGGCAGAAAAGAACATCCGGCCCAGTCCCACCATGGTCATGGGCACAAATCCTAACTCCGTTACCTGAGTTAATTAAAATCTCTGTTGGCAATTTCAGCATCATTACTCCAGCGGTAACACTGTAATAGTGTTTTACCTCGCTGATCTATTATGAGAGTTTTTCTAGTTGGATCAATTTGTTGCTGTTCGGTGCCGCCGCAATCCAATGACAGGAGTAGTTGGAGCAAATCCAGCTTCGGCACGTTCAATTTCTGACTCTCCACCCCAAAACCCAAGTTCTCTCTGGTGCCTTGCGTAAGTTTGACAATCAGCAAGGACATCACATTCAAAGCAAACTTTGCGGGCTCTATTCTCTCTTCGTTCACGCGCAGCAGGTCGTTCTCCAGGCGGAGGAAAGAACAGTTGGGATTTTCCTTGACACCCAGCATTCTCCATCCACCAAGGTCTGGTGCTCTGCGGTGCCTGGACTTCAATTGCTGTCATCAACTGTCCTTTTGAGTGCCTCTACTCACATGCTCAATCTATGCTGCTTTTATATTTTTGTCATGATCTTCTTTATGAATAGTTATGATGCCACTATCTGAAATAACGATGGATAGAAAATCTTACTTCTAGACATCCAAAGCAACCTTTATAGCGCCCTCACTTCTTGTTCTCGCAACAGCAAAAGCTTCAGCAGCAGCATCAAGTGGGAATCGGTGAGTGATCAAAGCTCTTGAGAACTCAGGTGTTTTAGCTAGAATTTTCGCTGCTATTTCAAAGTCGCGACTACCTTTTGTATAGCCATATGTTATGGACGGGACAAGGGAGACTTCTCGCATCCCCATTTCCATTCCAGGCAACTGAATGGGATTCCAATAAGTAGCTGGGATCGCTACCGAACCACCTTTCTCACATAAACTCACTGCCTGTACCAAAGCACTGCTAGTTCCAGCCGCTTCAACAACGATGCTTGCCGGTTTCCCCTTGCTCTTTACAGCACCTAACTGAGACCCTGCTTCAATTTGCTGCGGATGCCGAGCTTCAAGTTCCACTTCTGCTCCGAAGTACTTCGCAACAGCCACACAACATAATCCAATCGTCCCTCCGCCGACAACTATAATCCTTTCCGCTTTGTTCGCATTGACGCGAAGGAGGCTCCTCACTGCAACAGCTAAAGGCTCAACTAGAAAAGC
>Ga0066836_10000223_pt1 | contig 24961 bp, 18 predicted proteins | sample ETNtaG_18_FD_71568 | JGI IMG/M metagenome (GOLD analysis project Ga0066836, IMG submission 71568) | Marine microbial and viral communities from oxygen minimum zone, Eastern Pacific Ocean - ETNP201302SV91 | ecosystem: Environmental > Aquatic > Marine > Oceanic | place: Pacific Ocean: Eastern... | reverse complement strand
ATAATTTTTTCTAGTTTCATACTAATAAAATAAATACAATTTTAATATTAATAAACATATTTCTATTTTTGCTTTTATTTTAACATATAATCTAACTTAAATTTTGAAAAAGATTTACAAACAAATTCTTATAAAGCCTAAAAATTGGCCGATTGTTAAATTAGCTAATAATAAAAAAGACTTTTTGAGTGATGTTTCTAAGAAATCAATCAAAAACATTATAAAAAAATTAAATAATAAAAATTTATTTGAAGAAATTGAAACAACAGTTTATCGAGAAAAATTAAGGATTAAAAAAAATCCATGGAGAGCAGACCCTCCAGATGATGAAGATTTTTGGAAAAAAATCAAATCTAATTTAATTGATCTTGAACAAATACCTAGTAATCTTAAAAAAGAAAAAGAAAAAGAAATATTAGAAAAAATTGTAATTAGATATGCTAATGAAATATCTAGTAATTTTAAAAGTACTCATTATAAGTTTGCAAGAAGATTAATTGTCACCTTTTTTGCAAGATTATTAAATACAGCTAGATTAAGAAACCCCTTTGGAAATCTAGGTTTAGATAGTAAAATAAATATTTTAGGCAAAAAAAAACAGCTAAGAGAACTTGCTAAAGTAGGAACCATAATAATGGTTCCAACCCATTTTACTCATCTTGATTCAGCTTTAATAGGTTGGGCTATTTCTTATCTTGGTCTTCCTCCATTTATGTATGGCGCAGGAATGGTATTATTTAATATGAGTATTTTTTCATATTTTATGGATAGCCTTGGAGCATATAAAGTAGATAGAAGAAAAAAACATCTCATATATTTAGAAACATTAAAAACTTATTCCAGAGAAAGTTTAGTTAGAGGATGTCATTCATTATTCTATCCTGGAGGAACTAGATCAAGATCGGGTTCAATAAATCAAAATTTAAAATTAGGGCTACTTTCTACAGCATTTGAAGCTCAAAAAATCATTGATCAAAAAAAAATATCATCCAAAAAAATTTTTATTGTACCAGTAACATTTAATTATCAATTTGTTCTTGAGGCTCCTGCTTTAATTAATCAATATTTGATATCAAAAGGGCAAGAAAAGTTTTATTTAGAAAATTTAGGATATTCTAATTCATATAAAATATTTAAATTTTTAATTAAGTTTTTCACTAAAGGTTCTAACATATCTCTTTCTATAGGAAACCCATTGGATGTATATGGAAATTATGTAAATAAAAATGGAGATAGTGTTGATTCAAAGAATAAAAAAATCAATAATAAAAAATTACTTGATAAAGAAATGAAAAATAGTTTAAGAGATCTTTCTTCAAAAATTCATGATGAATTCCATAAAGGAACACAAGTATTTCCAAGTAATATTATTGCTTTTACCCTTTTTGAAAAAATTTGTAAAAAATTTAAAAAACTTGATTTTTTCACTATTCTAAGACTTTCGCAAGAAGATTTATTCATTGATGTTAAACAATTTAAAATATCCTATAAAAGGATATTAGATCAAATATTAACTTTAAACTCAAAAAATAAAATTAAAATTATTAATGATCTAAAAAATGATATAGAAAATCAAATTAAATCTGGTTTAGAAAATTTAGGAATGTACCATGCAGAAAAACCAGTTTTCATAAAAAATGATAAAATACATGTAAGAAATATGAAACTATTATACTACTATAGAAATAGACTTAAAGGATTTGGGTTGAAAAAAATTATTAAATGATGTTATTCATAGCTTTAATTCTTTGATATAAGGTAGGATGTGAGTAATTAACAAAAACATATGCAGGATTCGGTGTAAGGTTTACAAGATTATCTTTAGATAAATTTTTTAATGCATTAATTAAATGAGTTTTATCAAAAGTTTTAACAGCATAATTATCTGCTTCGTATTCATTTTTTCTGCTTTTAATATTCATAAATACTCCAAGAATATAACTAATTGGAGAATATAAAATTGAAAAAGCAAAAAGTTCAAAATGCCTAAAGGACACATCCCCGCCTAAAGCAAAACTTATTTCACTATTAAATAAAAATTTAGAGAAAACAAATAACATTAATCCAGTAAAAATTATAGATAATATTAGGTTAGATATAATATGGTTTTTTTTATAATGCCCAACTTCATGTGCTAAAACAGAAACTAATTCCTCATCGGTATGATTATTTATTAAAGTATCATATAAAACTATTTTTTTACTTTTTCCTAAACCGGAGAAAAAAGCATTAGCCTTTGAAGATCTTTTAGATCCATCAATAACAAATATTTTTGATAATGGAAAATTTACACTTTTAGCATAAAAAACAATCTTCTTTTTCAAAGAACCATCCTCTAATGGTTTTAATTTATTAAAAACTGGAAGGATTAAAGATGTATAAAATAGATTTATGAATACTATAAATAAGGAAATAAATACCCAAAAATATATCCAAAAATTATTTGAAAAATAAATTATTGAAATTAGTAATATTGTAATCAATAATCCGCCAAATATTATAACAAAGAAATATGATTTTATTTTATCTAAAAAAAATGTTTTGAAACTCATTTTATTAAAATCAAACTTTTCCTCTATAATAAAATTTTGATATAATTGAAAAGGAATTGAAATTATCTCATTAATAAAAAAAATAGAACCAAAAAATAAAAGAGATAAACTAATTTCGTTTTCAAAAGAAAATGACCTTAATATATTGTCTAATTTTCCTAATAATTCATATTTAAACACCAATAATAACAATAAAAAAGTAATTGATGAACTTATTAGATTAAACCAATAAATTGACTTATTATAATCTTGAGACTTTTGATAATCAGAATCTTTGTAAATATTATATAATTCTTTAGGTACTGATTTACTAAGAGATTTATAATTAAGATAAGAGAGAATAAAGTTTAGTATATAGTCAAAAGATAATATAACAATTATTATAGATAATATATTTTTAGCTTCCATTTTATAATTAAAATTACTAATAAAAATTAAAAATTGGGTACAGGACAAGATAGTATTCTTATTTCTCTAGGAGGTAATTTTTTTCCTAAAAAATTAAATCTTAATAGCAAAGAAATTTCATGAGAACCTCCAGAAAAATTTTTCAATTTTGATATAGAATAATCATAAGAATAAGAAACATTAAAGTTATCATACTGGAGACCAGCAAGTAAAATTATTGATTCATGAGATATAATTTCATTGAACTTTTTAATTGGAATTCCTCTATAATAAAATCCAAAAGTCATTGGATTAAAATATATATTTGATCCAATATCTAATTGACTAAACTTCTTTATTCTTCTGTAATTAATTGAAGGGAAAATAAAAGTATTTTTTAAACCTCTCTTAGAGTTATTTAAACTAAAACTATATCCTCCATGAAAAGAAAATAATTTAGAAATATTTTCATTTGAATCAGTAAAGGAGATATTTGGTTCCAAAATATTAAAAATTGACGTTCCTGCCCAAAACTTATTTGAGTAAGTTAAAATACCAATTCCAAGATCTAAAAAACCAATCCTATCCTGAAAATTCAAAGATTCTAAAGAAGTATTATTAATAACTCCTGCTTCTGATAATTGATCTCCAAAAATTAAGTTATTAAAAGAAATGTTTTTATTTGTATAGGATAATTGTAATCCACCCCTAATAAATAGATTATAATTTAAAGAAATTTCATTTGAATAATTAAATCCAATAAAATTTGAATTTAAACCTGCAAAACCTTCTTTAGTTCTAGATAAAATTACACCAATATTATTATTGTTTTCTTCAAAATTATAATCCATCCATGAAGAAAAAGTTTGATACCCTTTAGAAATTGATGGCCATTGATTTCTATAATTGACACCAAACCTACCATACTCACCGATGCCAGTAAGAGCTGGATTTAAGCTTAAGGGTGATGAATAATATTGAGAATAATCTAAATATTGAGATTTAGAATTATTACTTAAAAAAGTAAAGCAAAAAAAATAAAAAATTATTCTTATTATCATCATATTTTCTAACGATCATCTCAAAATAAAATTATATTAAGTAAAATCATGAATTAATTTTTTCAGATAAATTAATAATTTTAGCTAATCGTTTTGTTTCTTTTTCGATTAATATATTTGCATTTTTAATTGAATACTTTCTTGATTTTTTTTGAAAAGGAATAATAATATCAAAAAATTTATTTAACTCAAAATAAGCTTCTGGATCTACTGAAGCAACTAAAGCGATTGTTAGCAAACCTTCTTTTTTAGCTTTTTTAGCAACTTCGAAAGGAGCTTTACCTTGTAAGGTTTGAAAATCTAGATTTCCTTCTCCAGTAATTAAAATATTTGCGCTTTTAATGTTTTTTTCAAAATTCATTATTTTGAAAAAGAATTCTGTTCCTGAGTAAATTTTAGCATTCAAAAATATTTGTAAAAATGCAGCTATTCCACCAGCTGATCCTCCTCCAATAATTGTTTCGGGATTCAATTTAATTTTATTTCTAATTATTTTTGACAAATTTAACATTCCTTTTTCCAAGTGCTCTATTTGAAGTTTAGTAGCACCTTTTTGTTTTGCAAAAACATACGATGCTCCATTTTTTCCTAACAACTTGTTATTTACATCGGTCAAAAGAATAAAATTTATATTTGAAAAAAGATTTTCTTTAAATTCAATTTTCGAAATTTCATTTATAAAATTCTTCTTTTTTAACTCTAATCCGTTTTTATTAAAAAATTTCACTCCTAAAGCTGATAATATACCAATACCTCCGTCAACTGTAGCTGAGCCTCCAAGAGCAATAATAATCTTTCTAGCACCTTTTTTTATCGCTGATAAAATAATTTTACCAGTAGAATAGGAATTATACTTAAAAGGATTTCTAAGGTTTTTTTTTACTAATTTTAAACCTGATGAATCTGAAAGTTCAATAAAAGCACTTTTGCCATTATTAAAAAGCAAATATTTTGAATTAATTTTTTCACCTAATGGTGACAAAATTTTCTTAGTTATTGTAATTCCATTTATATATTTAGTAAATACATCAAATGACCCGTCCCCACCATCAGCTATAGGTAAATTAATGAATTGAGAATTATTTAAATTTTTCTTCAAACCTGAAATAATAATATTTGCAGCATCTATTGATGATAAACTTTCTTTATATGAATTTGGAGATACAATAATCTTCATAATTAATTTTTTATTCTAGCCATTCAAAAATGATAATTTATAAATTAAATACAATTTCTTTTTATTTTATTATATTTTTTTTCTCATATTTGGCTTCCTAAAATAAAAAATAAATCAATGATTGAAAATTTAGTAATAGTTGAGTCTCCGGCTAAAGCTAAGACGATAGAAAAATATCTAGGAAAAAATTTTAAAGTTACGTCTTGCTATGGACATATAAGAGACTTGCCAAAAGATGATAATTCTATTGATAAAGAAAATGGATTTCAACCATCTTACGTTCCCTCTCCTGATAAGAAAAAAGTAATTAAAGAACTTAAATCTCTCAAAAAAAATTCATCTAAAGTTTATTTAGCAACTGATAATGATAGAGAAGGAGAAGCTATTGCTTGGCACCTGAAAGAATTATTAAAATTAAATGAAGAAGATTATGAAAGAATTGTATTTAGAGAAATCACCAAAAAAGCAGTTTTAAATTCAATTCAAAATCCGACAAAAATTAATATGAATTTAGTAAATGCTCAACAAGCAAGAAGAGTACTAGATAGATTAGTTGGTTTTGAAATATCCCCAATACTTTGGAAAAAAATAAAAAGAGGCTTATCTGCTGGAAGAGTACAATCTGTAGCTGTAAAGTTTGTTGTGGATAGAGAAAATGAAATAAGTAAATTTATAGCAAAATCTTCTTATAAGACAACAGCTATTTTTTCATTAAATAATAATAGTTTTTCATCGGAATTAAATAAAAGGTTTGAAAATAAAGATGAATCGGAAAGTTTTTTAAATCAGTGCATAGGTTCTGTTTTTAAAGTTAAAAATATAGAAAAAAAGCCTTCTAAAAGATCTCCATCGCCACCTTTTACTACTTCAACTTTACAACAAGAAGCAAGTAGAAAAATTGGATTTTCACCTTCTTTAACTATGTCAACTGCTCAAAGGTTATATGAAGCAGGATATATTACATATATGAGAACAGATTCCGTTAATTTATCTGAAGAAGCTCTAGATAATTCTAAAAATGTTATTATATCAAATTATGGAAATGATTATTTTAAAAGAAGAGTTTATAAAACAAAAAGCAACTCTGCACAAGAAGCACATGAAGCAATTAGACCAACAAATTTCAAGATTGATCATGCAGGAAAAACTGATAGTGAAAAAAAATTATATAATCTTATTTGGAGAAGAACATTAGCTTCTCAAATGAGTGATTCAATATTTGAAAGGACAGTTGTAAATATTAGTAATGGTACAAATTATGATTTTAAAGCATCTGGAGAAATTATGACTTTCGATGGTTTCTTAAAGTTATATAATGAAAAAAAAGATAATGAAAATCTATTACCAAAACTTGAAAAAGATTCTACATTAAATATTGAGGAAATATTATGTAAACAAGTATTTACTAAGCATCCTCCAAGGTATTCTGAAGCTAGTTTAATTAAAAAAATGGAAGATTCAGGAATTGGAAGACCATCTACTTTCGCTGAAACAGTTAGAAAGATTAGAGATAGAGAGTATGTTATAAAAGAAGAAAGAGATGGGAAAATTATAAATAGCAATGAAATAAGACTTGTGTCTAATAAAATTACACATGAGATAAAAGAAGAAAAAACTGGATTTGAAAAAAATAAAATTTATCCTACAAATATGGGAATGTTTGTAACGGAGTTTCTTAATGAAAATTTTAATTCAAGTTTTATGGATTATTCATTTACTGCAAAAACCGAATCCCAACTTGATCAAATTGCATACAAAGAAAGAAATTGGAATAATATGATTGAAGAGTTTTATTCAAATTTTTCTGAGCTATCTAAAAATGTTCCTGTTGAAAGGTACCAATTAGAAAAAGAGCTTGGTGAATTTGAAGGGAAAAAAATGATTGCAAGAGTTGCAAAATTTGGACCAGTAATTCAAATAGGTGAAAAAGATGACACTGATGATGGATTCCCTAAGTATTTCAACATTTCTTCTTATCAATTAATAAGACATATTTCAATAAATGAAGCTTTAGAAATAATTAATAAAAAAGAAGAAAACAATTCACTTTTTGCCTTTGAATATAAAAATGAAAATATAGAGCTTAAAAATGGCAGGTATGGATTTTATATTAGGTTTGATAATAAAAATTTCAAGATTGATAAAGAAAAATATCCTGAACCCAAAAATATTACTAAAGAGCAGGCAATAGATATTGTTAATACTCCTATCGAAAAATCAAAAGACATTTTAAAAGAATTTGATAATGGTTTACAAATAAGATTAGGAAAATATGGAAAACCACCATATTTACTTGCTGTAAGAGGTACTGAAATAGGTAATATATTTAAGGAAAAAAGAAAAAAACCATTTGTAGGAATTCCAAAAGAAGTTCTAGAAAAATACAAGAATAATATTCAGAGTATATCCGAAGAAGAAGTAGAAAAAATTATTGATAAGTTTCTTAATAAATAGTATTTAATTAAAATCAATTATATTATTTGATTGATTTATATCAGCCATTTCACCTGAAGGATTAATTTCAATTTTATTTATTTTTCTATTTTCTATATCAAAATTAATTTCATAAGTATTATTTACCCATTCCCAATCATCTAATAAAATAAATTTCTCATTATATAGATTCTTTTTCTCACCTCTCATTATTGAAAGAGGTATGTATATATATTCTTTGGTAGAATCTTCATATAAAACTTCTATTTCAATTGGCATAGGGATTTTTCCTATTCTGTTAACTGATATCAAAATTTTTTTTTCATTTTTTTCTTTCATTTCTAAAGAATAATCAATTGTATGTGTTGTTTTAATCCAATAATCAATATACCAATCTAGTTCCATACCGCTTTCTTTTTCCATGATTCTAATAAAATCATATTCATCAGGATGTTTAAACTTCCATTCATTAAAATATCTTTTTAGACCTTTAAATAGTACATCTTCTCCAATGACATATCCTAATTGCATTAAAAACATAGCGCCTTTAGTATAGGAACCAACCCCATAAGCTTGATTAGTTGAAAAATGATCAGAATGAGTTGAAAGAGGTTCTTCTAAACCAGACTTTATAAAAGTATAATATCTTTCATAAGATCTTCTGAGAGGGTTAACTAAATCTAGATTATATACATCATTAAATAGATTTATCTGAGTTATATTTTGAGCAAATGACGTAAAACCTTCATCCATCCAAGCTAAATAACTTTCATTAGTTCCAAGTAACATTTGATACCAGGAGTGTAAAGCTTCATGAATAGTAACAGATAACAAGCTTGGGTATGACCTTTCGCCAGTTATTAAAGTGGCCATAGGATATTCCATTCCCCCATCTCCACCTTGAATGATGGAGTACTTGGAGTAAGGATATTTACCAAATTTTTTACTAAAAAATTTAAATGCGTCTGATGTATCATCTTGTAATCTCTTCCAATTCTCAACCATTTTTTTATTAGTTTTTTGATAATAAAAATGAAGTTCCAAATTTTCAGAATCTACTTTTAAAATATCATGAACATAATCAGGGTCAGCTGCCCATACAAAATCATGAACATTTTGAACTTTAAAATTCCATATATAATTATTTTTTTCTTTGATTTTACTTTCAAGAATTCCAGTAGCGGCAACTATATAGTTTTTATTAATAGATATTGATACATCAAAATCTCCCCAGGGAGCATAAAATTCTCTGGCTATATAGGGATGAGCATGCCATCCTTTTCTATCATATTCAGCAATTTTTGGAAACCACTGTGCCATTGAGTAGTCAATACCTTCTTTATTATTCCTTCCACTTCTTCTGATTTGGACAGGAACTTGACTAAAATACTCCATATAAAACTCTGTTGATTCATTAGGTAGTAATGGATCCATTAATTCAACTTCTAAAATAGTTCCCTGTACGTGATATTTTAAATCTTTCCCATTTTGTTGAATTTTTTTTATTTCATGAAATCCTATTTCACTATCACTTAATTTAAAAATTCTGTCCATTACTCTTCTATCTGGATCAGGTAATGACCTACTCCTTACATCCATCATGCTTCCTGGCTGAAAAGAATTAAAATATAAATGAAAGAATACCTTATTTATTGTATCGTTAGAATTATTATAATAAGTAAGGTTTTGCTCACCAAAAAACTGATGATTTTCATGATCAAAATTTATATTAATTTTATATTCAACTCTTTGTTGCCAATAATTATTTGAAAATGATTGAAAATGAAAAAATAAAAAAATAAAAAAAAATATTTTTTTTATAAACTCATGCATCAACATTAGCATTTAATGCATTTCTTTCGATGAATTCTCTTCTAGGAACTACGTCATCTCCCATCAACTGAGAAAAAATCCTATCGGCTTCAGCAGCCGATTCTATTGTAACCAAATTTAAAGATCTATTCTCTGGATCCATTGTGGTAGTCCAAAGTTGCTCTGCATTCATTTCACCCAGACCTTTGTATCTCTGTATTCCTACAGAATCTTCTTTTCCATTCCCAGACATTTCCTTAATTGTTTTGTCCTTCTCTGATTCACTCCAAACATATCTTTTATCTTTACCTTTGGTAAGTAGATACAATGGAGGTAAGGCAATATATAAATAACCATTCTCAATTAAAGCCCTCATATACCTAAAGAAAAATGTAAGAACTAATGTTCTTATATGACTTCCATCTATATCTGCATCGGTCATAATTATAACTTTATGGTATCTTAATTTATCAAGATTTAGAGCTTTTTCATCATCTTCAGTTCCAAAAGAAACGCCAAGAGCAGTTATCATGTTTTTTATTTCTTCATTATCATAAATTTTATGTTCTTGAGCTTTTTCAACATTTAAAATTTTACCTTTTAATGGTAAAATAGCTTGAAAATTTCTGTCTCTCCCCTGCTTGGCTGATCCTCCTGCTGAATCTCCCTCAACAATATATAATTCACATAAAGCTGGATCTTTTTCTGAACAATCTGCTAATTTACCAGGTAAACCAGTTCCTGTTAATACATTTTTTCTTTGAACCATTTCCCTAGCTTTTCTGGCTGCATGCCTAGCTTGAGCTGCAAGAACTACTTTTGATACTATTTGCTTAGCTTCCTTCGGATTTTCTTCTAAAAAATTTGTTAGCATTTCACCAACACTAGTATCAACAGCTCCCATAGCCTCAGAATTTCCTAATTTAGTTTTAGTTTGCCCTTCAAATTGTGGTTCAGGAACTTTAATAGAAATCACAGCTGTTAAACCCTCTCTAAAATCATCTCCACTTACTTCTACCTTTACTTTTTCAAGCAGTCCAGATTTTTCAGCATATGATTTCAGAGTTCTAGTTAAAGCTCTTCTAAAACCAGCTACATGAGTACCTCCCTCTATTGTGTTAATATTGTTAACATATGAGACAACATTTTCAGAATAAGAAAGATTATAGGACATTGCAACTTGAACCGGTATATTTGATTTTTCTCCTTCTATAAAAATTGGATTAGAAATAAGCTTTTCTCTAGATTGGTCTAGATATTCAACAAATTCAACTAATCCACCTTCCGAAAAGAATTTTTCTGATTTAGGTTCTTTATTTTCATCTAATTCTCTTAAATCTTTAAGTTTTATTGTAATACCTGAATTCAAAAAAGATAATTCTCTAAGGCGTGTTGCAACAGTATCAAATTTAAATTCATGAACAATAAAAATTTCTTTATCTGGTACAAAGTTTACTGTTGTTCCAGTTTTATCGGTTTTACCGACCTCACTAACTGGAGCATCTGGAATACCTTTTTTATAAGATTGTTTAAAAACTTTACCATCTCTATAAACAGTAGCTTCCAAACTCTCTGAGAGAGCATTCACACATGAAACACCAACACCGTGAAGTCCACCAGAAACTTTATAGGTATCTTTATCAAACTTTCCTCCTGCATGTAAAACAGTCATTACTACCTCTAATGCTGATTTTTTTTCTTTAGGATGAATACCTGTTGGGATACCTCTTCCATCATCTATTACAGTAATTGAATTATCTTCGTTGATTATAACTTCAATGATTTTACAATATCCAGCTAAAGCTTCATCAATAGAGTTATCTACAACTTCCCAGATTAAATGATGTAAACCTTTTGAACTAACATCTCCAATATACATTGCGGGACGTTTTCTTACAGCTTCTAATCCCTCTAATACCTGAATATTTTTAGCAGAATAATCTTTGTTTAACCCTTCTTTTTTTTCTGTCAAATGGATAATATTTTATTATTGTAAATTTAATAAAAAAGGACCTATTAATGAACTTAATTTTAGATTAGTTATTCATATTATTTTATCATAATAATGATAAAAAAATATTTAATAATTAAATTTGAATAGTCGTGATTTAATTATGAAAAATAAAGATAAAAAAGTAAACTCATCAGTCGATAATTTTGATTCTCCAGATTTTTATAATCTAGATAATTTATTAAGTGAAGAACATATAATGATCAGAAGTTCTATTAGAGATTTTGTAAAAAAAGAAATATCACCTTTTATTGAAGATTGGAGTGAAAAAAATTATTTTCCATCAGAAATAGTAAAAAAAATGGGTGAAATTGGAATTTTTGGCCCAACTACATCTGAAAAATATGGTGGAGGTGGTTTAGACTATATTTCATATGGAATAATAATGCAGGAAATAGAAAGAGGAGATTCCGGCATGAGATCAACAGCTTCAGTACAAAGCTCTCTAGTCATGTTCCCAATTGAAGAATATGGTTCTGAAGAACAAAAAAATAAATTCTTACCAAAACTAGCATCTGGAAAAATGTTAGGTTGTTTTGGATTAACTGAACCTGACCATGGATCAAATCCATCTGGAATGATGACGAAATGTGAAGACAAAGGAGATTACTATTTACTAAATGGTTCTAAAATGTGGATATCAAATTCTCCAGAAGCAGATATAGCAATAGTATGGGCCAAAGATGAGAATGGAAGAATAAAAGGTCTAATAGTAGAAAGAGGTATGCCAGGTTTTACTACTCCTAAAACAGAAGGGAAATGGTCATTAAGAGCAAGCATTACTGGAGAATTAGTTTTTGATAATGTAAAAGTTCCAAAATTAAATGTTTTACCAAAAAAAGATGGGTTAGGCGCACCTTTAGGTTGTCTCGATAAAGCTAGATATGGTATATCATGGGGAGCAATAGGAGTTGCAATGGATTGTTATGAAGCTTCAAAAAGATATTCGCTAGAAAGAAAACAATTTAATAAACCAATAGGATCTTTTCAATTAATCCAAAAAAAACTAGCTGAAATGCTAACAGAAATCACAAAAGCTCAACTTTTAAGCTGGAAATTAGGAAAATTAATGAACGAAGGAAAAGCCACCACTGCTCAAATATCAATGGCTAAAAGAAATAATGTAGAAATTGCTTCAAACATTGTAAGAGAGGCTAGACAAATTCATGGAGGAATGGGTATTACAAACGAGTACCCAATGATGAGACATATGATGAATTTAGAATCCGTTTTAACATATGAGGGTACACATGAAATTCATTTACTTATATTAGGCAATGAAATAACTGGAATCCCTTCTTTTGAATAAAGATGAAAAAAAAATTCTATTCCATCACATCAAAAGATGGATCAAAATTGATGTATTATAGTTGGCTTCCAAGTAAAGAAATAAAGTTAGCTATTGGTATAATTCATGGTTTAGGAGAGCACTCAAGAAGATATGATAATTTCGCAAAATACTTTTGTAAAGTGGGATATGGAGTATATGCAATAGACTTAAGAGGTCACGGAAAGTCAGACGGCAAAAGAGGTCATGTTAATAATTTTAAAAAATTAATTGATGATTCTGAAGAAATGTTTATTAACATTAGAAAAGAAAATTTAAATGTTCCAATGGTTATGTTTGGACATAGTTTGGGTGGATGTATCGCCTTAAATTACTTATGTGAAAATCAAAGTAAAGAAATTGATCTTGCAATCATATCAAGTCCGTGGTTGAAAACAGTTTTAGAACCACCTAAATTTATAATTTATATTCAAAAAATATTAGTAAGATTGTTTCCTAGTCTAACTTTAAATAATAGATTAGACCCCTATGACTTATCTAAAGATACTGATTTAGTGGAAAAATATATAAATGATCCTTTGGTTCACAACAGGATTTCTTTAAAACTGTTTTCAGAAGTGAATAAAGCAATAGATAAAATAGAAAATGAAAGTAAAAAAATAAACATTCCAATTCTATTGGTTCATGGCAAAGCAGATAATATAATTTCTTTTGAAGGAACAAAAAATGTTTCTAAAAAAATAAACAATTCAAAACTCATTTTATATGAAGGGTTGTACCATGAGCCCCATAATGATTTAGAGAAAAATGAAATTTTAGCTAATTATTCTAATTTTATTAAAAATAATATCGATTTAAACCTATAAACTTTTTTTTAGTAATGAAATAATATTATTTTTCTAAAAAATTTTATTAAACAACAATAACTATGAAATATATATTAAAGATATCATTCATTTTATTTTTTGTTTTTATTTTCATTTCATGTAATCAAAAAAACAAAGATAATAATCAAGTAATGTCAAAAAAAGACAAAAATGCTTTAGGAGCTCTTGGTCAATTAGGTCAAGATAATGATTGGATTTCACTTTCTGATGGAAAATCATTCAATGGTTGGCATATTTTCAAAAAAGATGGGGTTGATAAGAGTTGGACTATTGAAGATGAAGCTATGGCGTATGTAGGTGGAGAAGATGGTAATTCAACAGGTAACGATTTAATTTCAGACAATGAATTTTCAAGCTTCGTATTATCTATGGATTGGAAAATATCAAAAGGTGGTAATAGTGGGGTTTTTTATGGAGTAAGTGAGGGGAGTGATTTTAATCAACCTTATTTTACTGCTCCAGAAATTCAAGTTATTGACAATGATAACTACGATTGGACTCCAGGTGCAGATGGAAAAAATAACACCCATGTTGCCGGAGCCTTATATGATTTAGTCGGTCCTTCAGCAGATGTTGTAAATCCAGCCGGAGAATGGAATAATTACATTATTGAAATCAATTATGACAAAAATAAAGGTTCAGTAACCCTAAACGGAACAAATATTGTGAATTATCCATTATATGGTGATGAATGGGACAAAATGATTAAGAACTCAAAATTTAAAGATTGGAATGAATTTGGAACACATAGAAAAGGTAGAATTGGGCTTCAAGATCATGGTAAAAAAGTTTGGTATAAGAATATAAAAATTAAAGAATTATAATTTTGAAAAAAATATACTTTTTATTTGTCATCTTCCTATTATCAGGCTTTCATTCAAAAAAAGAAATCAATAAATGGGTTAAAGAAGATATTTCTTATTTAAAGAATCTTTACATCGACATTCATAAAAATCCAGAAATTTCTTTAATGGAAAAAGAAACTTCAAAAAAACTAGCAAATGAATTGAATAAAATTGGTTTTGATGTTACAGAAAATTTTGGAGGTTATGGAATTGTTGGTGTTTTTAAAAATGGAGATGGCCCAAACATTTTTTATAGAACAGACCTGGATGCTCTTCCTATGGAAGAAAAGACAAATCTTTCTTATGCAAGCAAAATAAAAACAACAGATATTTATGGTTCAGAAGTTGGAACTATGCATTCCTGTGGGCACGATATGCATATGACTGTTTGGACTGGTACTGCTAGGGCTCTAATTGAAAAAAAGGACGAATGGAGTGGAACTTTAATTATGATTGGTCAACCTGCTGAGGAAATTGGCGCTGGAGCTATGATGATGTTAAATGAAGGATTGTTTTCTAAATTTCCTGTTCCTGATATGGGTATAGCTCTTCATTCTTCACCAACTATCTTATCAGGAAAAGTTGGTCTAGGAAAAGGTTATATTATGGCTAATACAGAATCCGTTGATATTACTGTTTTTGGAGAAGGTGCTCATGGAGCATCACCACATATGTCAATAGATCCAATAGTAACAGCCTCTTTAATCGTTATGGAGCTTCAAACTATAGTTAGTAGAAATATTAACCCTTTAGATGATGCTGTAATTACAGTTGGATCATTTAAAGGAGGAACTAAACATAACATTATCCCCGATGAAGTTAAACTTCAATTAACAATTAGAACCTATAAAGATGAAGTTAGAAATTTAATTCATAAGAGAATTAAAGAAATATGTGATGGTATTGGAGCCTCTGTTGGATTAGAAAAATCTAAGTGGCCAAAAATTACAATACCAGATAACTATACTCCAGCAAATTATAATGACCCTGATTTAGTTGACAGACTAATTTTATCAGCATCGAATTCTATCGGTGAAGAAAATGTAGAAATGTCAGAACCACAAATGGTTGGCGAAGATTTTGCGAGATATGGTAAAACAAAAGAAAAAATACCTACGGTTATGTATTGGCTGGGTACAGTTCCAGAAGAAAGAATGAATAAATATAAAAATGAAAATTATTCTTTACCCGCTCTACACTCTCCTTATTATTATCCAGAAGTTGAAAAGTCGATTGAAACGGGTGTTTTAGTTAATGCTAATGCACTTATTGATTTATTTAACAATTAACTCTGCTGTTCTCTTATTTTTATCCAAAAAGTCATTATTAAATTGATCATAAATATTAAAAAAAATTACATTTTTCTGATTAGAAAAAACATCAATTAAAATTTCATTATAAATTTCTATTGTATCTATTAAAGAGTTATTAATAATTTTTGAATTGATTTTAATTCGATCGTTTTCTAAAAAAAAATCTAAATAAAAAACTTTTTTTTTTTTGTTATTAATCTTGATTGACGTAACGCTATTTAAATATTCTTGAACAATTTTATTATTTAGTCTTAATTTTGACTGCGTATCAATTGATACATTTTTTCCTAAATTATTTTTTATTCCATCTTCTAAATCATCTCTAAAAATCTTAAAAACTATTTCAAGATTATTTTCTATGGAGTTTATCTCTATAACACTTATATAAGTAGGGTGAAATAAAAAAAATAAATAAAAAATAATATGACTTATCATCTGATTAAATATAAAATTATATCTTTTTGACATTAAATCTATATCATTTTAACATCAAGATAATTTTTCTTAGATTTAAAGAATTAAATTTTAAAATGAAACAAAATAATACTTCCAAAAATGAGCAAACTTTTGATGCTATTGTAATAGGTTCAGGTATGAGTGGTGGATGGGCAGCAAAGGAATTGAGTCAATCAGGTTTAAAAACTCTTGTTTTAGAAAGAGGAAGAGATGTCAAACACATAAAAGACTATCCTACCATGAACAAAGCACCGTGGGAATTACCCTATGCTGACCAATTAACTGCTAGAGAAAGAAAACATTATGATAAACAATTAAGAACTGGTTACACTGTAAAACAATCTACAAAACATTGGTGGGTAAAAGATACTGACCAACCTTATCATGAAGTTAAAGGAAAGTTTGATTGGATAAGAGGTTACCATGTAGGTGGAAAATCTCTTTTGTGGGCAAGACACGTATATAGATGGAGTGACTTAGATTTTGAAGCAAATTTAAAAGAAGGAATAGGCATTGACTGGCCAATTAGGTATAAAGATATTGAGAAATGGTATGACTATGTTGAAACACATGTAGGGATTTGTGGAAGAAAAGAAGGACTTTCACAACTTCCTGACGGAAAGTTTTTACCTCCATTTGAATTAAATTGCGTAGAAAGAGATTTTCGAAAAAATCTTCAAGAAAAATATGAAAACAGAATTCTAACTGCTGGAAGAGTTGCTCATATAACAGCTAATGAAAATAATTTTAATGGAAGGGGTAAATGTCAATCTAGGAATTTATGCATAAGAGGGTGTCCTTTTGGAGGATACTATAGCAGCAATTCTGGGATTTTACCAGATGCAGTAAATTCGGGAAATATGACTTTAAGACCTTATTCTATAGTGCATTCAATTATATATGATGAAAAAGAAAAAAAAGCAATTGGTGTATTAATTAAAGATTCTGAAACACTTGAAGAAATTGAATACTTTTCAAAGATAATTTTTGTATGTGCTTCTACAATTAATTCAACTTCTATTATGCTAAATTCAAAATCAAGAAGATTTCCAAATGGTTTGGGTAATGATTCTGGAGAATTGGGTCATAATATTATGGACCATCATTTCTTAGTCGGAGCAAGTGCAAAAATTGATGGTTATGAAGATAAATATTATACAAAAGGTAGACCGAGTGGAACATACTTACCAAGGTTTAGAAATATTGGAAAGAAAAAAATGGATTTTTTAAGAGGATATGGATATCAAGGTGGAGCAAGTAGAGGAAACTGGTCAAGTGCTGGTGAAGCCTATTTAGCTGGAAAAGAACTTATTAAAAATTCTGTGAAACCTGGAGAATGGACTATGAATCTCCTTGGCTTTGGTGAAGTGCTACCCTACCATGAAAATAAAATGTATCTAAATTATTCGATAGTAGATAAATGGGGTCTCCCTACAGTAAATTTTGAAACTGAAATTAAAGAAAACGAAAAATTAATGAGAAAAGATATGGCTGACTCTGCTGCAGAAATGCTTGATGCATGTGGTTTTAAAAATATTGAAAAATATGATAATAGATATGCACTAGGTTTAGGCATTCATGAAATGGGTACAGCTAGAATGGGTAATGATCCAAAAACTTCAGTTTTAAATAAATGGAATCAGATACATGCATGTAAAAATGTATTTGTAACAGATGGATCATGTATGACATCATCATCTTGTGTAAATCCATCTATAACCTATATGGCTATAACCGCAAGAGCTGCAAACTACGCAATAAATGAACTAAAAAAAGGAAATCTATAATATAAAAATGAAAAGAAGAGAGCTTTTAAAAAATACATCTTTATGGGTTTCAGGATTACTTTTGACCCCATCAGCACTTGTTTTAAAATCTTGTAACCCTCTGAACAAAGAAAATAAATGGAAATCAGATTTTTTTTCAAATGATAGTGGAAATTTAATATATGAATTGACTGATACTTTAATTCCAAATACTGAAATTCCTGGAGCAATAGAAGCTAAGGTTCATAAATTTGTTGAATCTTATGTTCGTGATGTATATAAAGAAGATAAAAGAGAATGGTTTGTTAAAGAATTATCAAATTTTAATGATAAAATAAAAGAATATTCTTCCAAATCTTTCTTTAACTTAAACTTGACTCAAAAAATAAACACATTGAATGAGATTCAAAAAAAAGAAGCTAATAATGATGAATCATTTTATATGGATTTAAAGAAATTAGTAATTAGAGGTTATTTTAATTCTGAAATAGGAGTTACTCAAGCATTAAACTACAGACCAATTCCTGGAACTTTTAAAGGTTGTATAGCTTTAGATGAAGCTGATGGAAAATTATGGTCATAAATTAATTATTTAATTAAATTATAATGAATAAAACTAATATAACAACACCCCTTGACAATTTTTATAAGTGGGAAAATAAAAAAGGAAATGAAACTTTTTTAATTCAACCAATAAATGGAAATTATATTTCTTATAGCTGGAATGAAGTTGGAAATCAAGCTAGAAAAATTGCAAATAAAATAAATAGTTTAAATCTTAAAAAAAATTCAAAAATTGCCATCATTTCTAAAAATTGTGCACATTGGATCATTGCTGATCTTGCTATTATGATGAGCGGTCACATATCAGTTCCAATTTATGCTAATGTAAACGCAGAAACTACAAAATATATTTTAAATCATAGTGAATCAAAACTAGTATTCATAGGAAAATTAGAAGAAAATGATTGGAAAGAAATTAAAAAAGGAATACCCAATAACATAAACAAAATTAATTTTGGTTATTATGATTTATCAAATACAAGTGGAATAGAAAGATGGGAAGATGTAATTAATTCAAATTCACCCATAAATGATAGTCCAAAAAGTAATTTAGATGAAATTTTTTCAATCATTTATACTTCTGGAACAACTGGAATTCCAAAAGGTGTTGTTTTGAAGTTTTATTCAGCTTCACTTGCAACTCAAAACTTAAACAATATTGTTCCTCTCGAAGAATCTGAAAGGTTTTTTTCATATTTGCCATTATCTCATATTGCAGAAAGGGCTTTAGTTGAATTTGGGGGTATTTTTTCAGGTGGAACAATAAGTTTTGCTGAATCATTAGATACATTTTCAGATAATTTAAAATATACAAAGCCAACAATATTCTTTGGTGTTCCAAGAATATGGACAAAATTTATGTCTGGTATTTTATCAAAATTTTCTCAAAAGACTATTAGTTTAATTTTATCAATACCTATTCTAAATTCGCTTTTCAAATCTATAATACAAAAGGCTCTAGGACTTAATAAAGCTAGAATTTGCATTACTGGTGCAGCAGCAATCCCTGTTCCCACTCTAGAATGGTATAAAAAATTAGGAATATTGGTTTATGAAGCCTATGGAATGACTGAAAATGCTGCTTGTTCTCATGGAAATTATCCTAAAAATATAAAGTTTGGATATGTTGGAAAGGCAATGCCTAATACCGATGTAAAAATCACTGAAAAAGGTGAAGTTATTATGAAAAATGGATGTGTTATGGAAGGTTATTATAAAGAACCTGAAAAAACAAGAGAAGTTATCAAAAACGGTTATTTATATACAGGAGATAAAGGAGAAATTGATAAAGATGGTTATTTAAAAATTACTGGTAGAGTTAAAGATATTTTTAAAACCTCAAAAGGAAAATATGTTGCTCCAAACCCAATAGAAATGAAGTTTAGTAAAAATAAAGATATAGAGCAAATTTGTGTAGCAGGAATGAATTTAATTCAACCAATTGCTTTAGTTGTACTTTCAGAAAATGCAAATAGAGAGGATAAGTTAAATTTAGAACAAAACATAATTAAAACATTAGAAAATGTTAATCAACAAATTGAAAAGCATGAACAAATTGAAAAAATTGTAATTATGAAAGATGCCTGGACTACTGAAAATAATATTCTGACTCCTACTATGAAAATAAAAAGATCAAAACTTGATTCTATTTATGAAAAAGAATATCCTAAATGGTATGAAATGGAGCAAAAAGTGATTTGGGAATAGATTTAAATTTAACTTTTTATTTTTCTTGATTTATTTTTATATCCAATATAAGGATTATAGCCATTAACTGATTTTTGATAATTTCCTGAACTATTATAAACCCTAGTTTTTTCATTTTTCATACAAGATTTTGAACAACAACCCTTAAATAATCTTGCTCCATTTTCAGACATTGGCACATGAATATTACATTCTGGATTAGCACAATTTACCATTCTTTCTGAAGGTTCACCAGTTATATAGCACTTTGAAATAATTGATGGATTAGATTTATTGATATCAACTGTTAATCTATTATCAAATACATAACATTTTCCATCAAAATCATACCCATCTTCTTCTATACCATATTTTATGATTCCCCCATGAAGTTGATAAACATTTTTAAAACCTTTTTTTAATAAAAAACCACTTGCTTTTTCACACTTAACCCCACCCGTACAATAAGTAATTATTTTTTTATTTTTATATTTTTTTAATTCATCTGTTTTATTCTGAAATTCTCTAAAATTTTCAATATTTAATGTAACAGCATTTTTAAATTTCCCAACATTATGTTCATAATTAGATCTTATATCTAAAATCACAACATCCTTAGTTTTATTTTTTAAAATAGATTTAAATTCTTTTGATTCAATATATTTACCGGATAATTTATTGGGATCAATATTTTTAATTCCAGAATTAACAATTTCATTTTTTAGTCTTACATTTAATTTTCTAAATACATTTTCTGAATGTTTTGCAATCTTAAATTCGACATTTTTAAATCTCCTATCTGAATAAATTTTTTTTATATAATTTTCACAATCATTTTTTTTTCCAGAAACTGTTCCATTTATACCTTCTTTTGATATAATAATTCTTCCTTTTAAATTATTATTTATACAAAAAAGATGGTGATTTTCTCGAAAATTATTTGGATTAGAAATATTTGTATAGCAATAATATAATAGAACAAAATAAGAGCCTTTCATAATAAATCATGTTTTTTTAATAAGAATTCCATATTTGATTGAATACTTTTTACCTTGTCATTTATTTTTAAATTGAAATTTTCTGAAGAATCAGAATAGATTATATTTCTCGAATTATTTATTAATAGACCACAATCACTTGTAAAACCTAATTTGCTTATGTTTTCTAAACTACCTCCTTGAGCACCAATACCCGGAACTAGCAAAAAATGATTTGGAACTAAATCTCTAATTTTAGTTATATCTTTTTCATTGTTTGCCCCTACTACATACATCAAATTATCATTACTTGTCCATTGCTTTGATTTTTTTATAACCTCTAAATACAAATTATTATATTTTTGAAAATCCTCTGAGCCATTATTAGAAGTTAAGGCTAACAAAATAACGCATTTATTTTTATATTTTAAATACGGTTGAATAGAGTCATAGCCCATATAGGGAGAAAGAGTAATTGCATCAAAATTCAACGTTTCAAAATATGTCTTTGCATACATTTCAGATGTGTTTCCAATATCTCCTCTTTTTGCATCTGCTATCTTGAATATATTCTCGGGAATATAATCCAAAGTTTTCTTTAAAGAATTAAAGCCCGAAGCACCTAAATATTCATAAAAAGCTAGATTTGGTTTATAAGCTACTACAAAATCAGAAGTAGCATCTATTATTATTTTATTAAATTCAAAAATTGGATCATCATATTTAAGAAGATGTTTAGGAATTTTATTTAAATCAGAATCTAAACCAACACATAAATAAGATCTTTTTGCTTTAATATTTTTATAGAGATCTTTTTTATTCATAAATCATCTAAAATCAATAATTTCAATATCTTGGTATTTTGACGGGTCAAAAACAAAAAAATTATTATCAATTTTTTCTTCTTTAAATTCATTTATTTGATAAACATATTTAGTATTTGATTTATCAAAAACAGAAAAATTATACATTGAAAAATTAACTTTATTTATTAGAATTAATATTTTATAATAACTTTTCGATTTGTCTTCAGGATATAATTCAATTTTATGATGTTGATTATCTTCGCCAAGATAATTTTGTTCAAACCCATCCTTGTATAAATCAAAAACATTATTTAATGAAATTTCTTGATCATCAGGTTCATAGGTTGAAATATTAACCTCATTAAGCTCTGGGATATAAGTCCAAACAGTTTCACCATCATTAATAATTTCTTGTCCTTCAATTTTTAATAGATATTTTTCATCTTTTATAAGGATTTTTCCTTCAAATGAATCTTCAATATTTTCATCTAGATTAATCATTGAATATTCAAATGTGGAAGAGAAACTGAACATACTTTTATATAAGCCACTCATTTTATCTAATATTTGAATAGCTTTCTTATCATTTTCTTGAGATAAAGTATTCTCAATAAAAGTAAAATTAATTATCATAGAAATTACTAAAATTAATCTATTCATCAGTTTGTTTTTTTATTAATATACGTAAAATCATTCAAGTTCGTTTAATAATTTTTCTAAAGAATACTCATCAGGAATTAATACTTCCCTGGCTTTACTTCCTTCAAAAGGACCAACAATTCCTGCAGATTCTAATTGATCAATTAATCTTCCTGCCCTATTGTACCCTAATTTAAGTTTTCTCTGAATAAGTGAAGTACTTCCTTGCTGATGTAATACTAATAGTCTAGCAGCCTCCTCAAATAGAGCATCTCTATCAGATAAATCAACTTCCTTGATGGATTTTTCATTCTCATCAACATATTCTGGAAGTTGATATGCTGACTCATAACCTCTTTGATCACCAATCCAAACACAAATATTCTTTATTTCTTCAGTATCAATGAATGGACCTTGTAATCTAACTAAATCAGATCCATTTGAAAGTAACATATCTCCCATACCAACTAATTGTTCAGCTCCACCAATATCTAAAATAGTTCTAGAATCTACTTTTGATGTTACCCTAAAAGATAATCTAGCTGGAAAATTAGCCTTTATAACACCAGTAATAACGTTTACAGAAGGTCTTTGAGTAGCAACTACTAAATGTATACCTATAGCTCTAGCAAGTTGAGCTAATCTTGCTATTGGGTTTTCTATTTCTTTTCCAGCAGTCATCATCAAATCAGCTAGCTCATCAATAACTAAAACTATATATGGTAAAAACCTATGTCCTTCTTTAGGATTTAATTTCCTCTTTTCAAATTTTGTATTGTATTCTTTTATATTTCTTGCCTGTGCATCTTTTAATAAATTGTATCTAACATCCATTTCTATACATAATGAATTTAATGTATGTACAACCTTCTTTGTTTCTGTTATTATAGCTTCTTCACTATCAGGTAGTTTTGCCAAAAAATGTTTTTCAATTTTATTAAACAATGTTAATTCAACTTTCTTTGGATCAACCAATACAAACTTTAATTGAGATGGATGTTTTTTATATAAAAGTGAAGCTAACATTACGTTTAATCCTACAGATTTTCCTTGACCTGTTGCTCCAGCAATCAATATATGTGGCATTTTTGTTAAATCAGAAACATAAACTTCATTTGAAATTGTTTTGCCCATAATAACAGGTAAATCATAATCACTTTTAACAAATGCTTCTGTTGTCATTACAGATTTCAAATCAACCATTTGTCTATTTTTGTTTGGAACTTCAATACCAATGGTTCCTTTTCCAGGTATTGGAGCAATAATTCTAATTCCAAGTGCAGACAAACTTAAAGCTATATCATCTTCTAAATTTTTAATCTTAGAAATCTTAATACCAGCTTCTGGAACAATCTCATAAAGTGTAACTGTTGGTCCAATAGTTGCTTTAATTTTCGCAATTTCAATTTTAAAGTTTTTTAAGGTTTCAACTATTTTATCCTTATTTGACTCTAACTCATCTTTAGAAACTTGAATTTTTTTGTCGGGATAATCTTTTAGTGATTCTAGTTTTGGATACTTGTAAGAAGACAAATCTAATTTTGGATCATATATATCAATTTTTGATAATCTTTCAGGATCATCAAATTTTTCAACTTTTAATTCTAAATCATCTGAATTTTCTTTTTCTACTGATTTATCAACAGATGGTGTGATTTTTTTAGTTTCTATTTTTTCTTTTTTAATACTTAAATCTTCACTAATTTCTTCATCATCATTTAAATCTTCATCTTTATTATATTCCTTATTATTTGATTCAATTTCTTCATCTTCACTTGCCTCATTTTCAATTATTTTTTCTTCAGATTGATCAGTTTCAATAATAGTCTCTTTATTTTTTAAAAATGAAAAGTTAAAAAAAGAGATAGGAATAGAAAATGAATATATCTTAAATTGATATATAAAAAAAAGAAATAGAAATAGCAACAAAATTAAAGGAGTAGCTAAACCAAATAAATTTTGAAATAATAGAGCTAAATTATGACCAACCTCTCCTGAATAGAATGAAAGGAATTGATTATTCTCAAATATTGTTAATACAAAGCCCATTAATAAAGTAATCCATATTATAAAAAAAACACTGAAAAATGAGATATTAGAAATGGAAAAGTTAAAATCTCTAAATACTAATTTTAAACCAATACATAAAAATAAAGGAACTAAAAGTATTGAAGCAATACCAAAACCTTCATATATTAAGTAATGAGATATAAAAGCCCCAAAATACCCCAACCAATTCTCAACTTCTGTTCCTGCATTTAATACAGAAACATCTGATACTATTAAATCAAAATCTAATTT
>Ga0066836_10000222_pt1 | contig 24972 bp, 29 predicted proteins | sample ETNtaG_18_FD_71568 | JGI IMG/M metagenome (GOLD analysis project Ga0066836, IMG submission 71568) | Marine microbial and viral communities from oxygen minimum zone, Eastern Pacific Ocean - ETNP201302SV91 | ecosystem: Environmental > Aquatic > Marine > Oceanic | place: Pacific Ocean: Eastern... | reverse complement strand
TAATGATCGGATAGCTGATGGAAAAGATGTGAGTTGGATTTGGGATGTTGATTACGAAAAGATTTTTCACAAAATTGAATCCATGCATGTAGGCGGTGAAAGAGCGTATGACTTAGCTCTACGGTTCATGTACGGAGGTTATTCTCCGGAGAGAATAATTGTTAATGATGAAATCCCTGACCTGATTGACTGCCTGTTGGCTGAAACGCCTTCGGGTAGATCTATTTTTGTTCTTCCTTCCTATACAGCAATGTTAGACCTTCGAGCGGAGTTGGTGAACCGAGGTTTAACACATGATTTCTGGGAAGAGGGATTATGACTACTGTCAGGATTTGTCATTTGTATCCAGAGAATATGAACATTTATGGAGATAGGGGGAATATAACTGTTCTTATTAAACGGCTTGAATGGCGAGGTCACTCTGCAACCGTTACCCGGGTAGGGATAGGAGAGGATTTCTCACCTGGGGATTTTGACTTGTGTTACTTAGGTGGGGGGCAAGACAGAGACCAAAATACTATTGCAAAAGACCTTGCAGAAAAGGCAGAGGGGATTCGCTCTGCTGCTGCTGATGGCGTTGCCTTTCTCTGGGTGTGTGGGGGAATCCAATTGGCAGGTCACGAATACACGGACGCTTATGGGAATAACCTGCCTGGTGTGGGTATTCTTGATTTAGAAACGGAAGCCGGAGAAGAAAGATTGATCGGTAACGTCGTGCTTGATGCCACCATCGGAGATAATAGTTTCACGGTAGTTGGATATGAGAATCATGTTGGCCGTACGGTTCTTGGACCTGATGCCCGCCCTCTCGGAGATGTTGTCAAGGGTTTCGGGAATAATGGTATAAGCGGTGATGAAGGTGCAGTGCAGCAACGAGTAATAGGAACATATTTACACGGGCCCCTTCTTCCCAAAAACCCAATCCTCGCAGATGTGCTACTTACTTGGTCTCTAGAACACAGATCCTCTGGGAAAATCTCCTTAGAACCATTGGCTGATAATTTCACCGAGGCTGCACGGGGGGGCGCTATTGAACGCGCTCAAGCGAAACGTTAACGTGGATTGCCAATTTCAAGGTTTAAAAGGATAGTTTAAAGAGCATGCCAGATCGTTATTCTTACTCAAGTCCTTGGGCACGTGGAAACGAACCTTGGTTTCGCGTAGGGCGGATTGAAGTTACTACCACTATCGCTCTTATTTCCTTAGGGATTCTTTCTATGTTGGTCTGGGCTTTTGAAGGAAGGAAACACGAGTTTAGTAATCAAATTTTCTTGAATCCTGACAAGGTTCAAGATGGGGAGATCTGGCGGTTGGTTACTTGGCCGTTAGTGAATCGACCAGATATCTGGACAATATTTCTCTTTTTTATTCTTTATATTCTCGGCAACCAGTTAGAAAATCTTATGGGTCGTCGTCCTTTCATGTTCTTTCTTCTCGCCCTCACTGTCTTACCCGGAGTTGGCCTCTTCCTCTACAGTCTCGGCAATTCAACAGGTTTCTATTTGGGGTCAATGAGGGAAGTCGAATTAGGTATCCTCATTGCATTTGCTGCCCAATATCCAACTGCTAGGTTCTGGCCCGGAATTCCTGCTTGGGGAATTGTCAGTGTTATTTTCGGGTTGGACATGTTGAGCGCTATTTCTAATAGGTCAGGTGCTCAAGCTATTATGCTGCTATGTATTGCAGCTACTGCACTTGTTGGGTTTCGATCTTTTGGATATGCCAGTGAATTGCATTGGGTACCGAAAGTTAGATTGCCTGCCTTAATTACTGGCACGTCACCTCAACGGTCAAAACGTTCATCACGAAAGACACAGAGAAGAAGGCATCTTGAGTCCGTCGCTGAAATGCGTGATGAAAGTGCTGAACAAGAAATTGACTCAATCCTTGATCAGGTAGCTGAATCAGGAATGAATAGTTTGAGCGAGAATCAACGGAAAAAGCTTGACCAATATTCAAAGAAACTCCGAAAGAAAAAAGGTAACTAGAAGCTAGAGCCTTCAATCAGTTTCATTAGTTCCGTGACGTGATTTGGGAGATCACCTTGCTCGCTTCTGATAACAAGATCGGGATTTTCAGGGGGCTCATATGGGTCGTCTACTCCAGTGAATCCCTTAATGATTCCTTTTCGCGCCTTCTGATAGAGTCCTTTCGGGTCTCGAGATTCACAAACCTCTATTGGCGTATCAATAAAAACCTCATAGAAAGGGATCTCAGCTTCGGCATGAATGTTTCGGGCGTATTCTCTGCCCATTCGGAAAGGGCTAATCTTGGGGACCACCACGATCAACCCAGCATTTGCCATGAGTAAAGATATTTCGGCTGTTCTTCGGTTGTTTTCTGTTCGGTCACTCGCTGAAAAACCTAAATCTTCGTTTATCCCATAACGGAGATTGTCACCATCTAGAACAGCCACTGCCCTGCTTTGAGAAATTAAGGTATTCTCAAGTGCGAAGGCAATAGTTGATTTTCCCGAACCTGATAGGCCCGTCAACCAGATAGTCATTCCTGATAGACCAAGGAGTTCCCAGCGCTCTTGCCGTGAAATATCCGAAGTTTGCCACGTGATATTTTGGTTGTTTTGCTGTGGCGATTGTTCTGACATTGTATTAATCCGTTGGACCTAAAATCATTCCAGCTCCTACAGTATCGTTTGTATCTTCGTCTATAAGAATAAATGATCCTGTTAATCTATTCTCTTTGTACGCGTCGAACATTATGGGTTTCATCGTCCGTAATTTCACTCGACCTATCTCGTTCATTGTTAACCGATGAACTGATTCTTCTCGGTGTAGCGTATTTATGTCCAGACGATAAACGAGTTCCCCCACTAAGCATCGCGTTGTACTTGTGGAATGTTTTATTACTAGTTTTCTTTTGGATTCCAAGAAAGAGTCTGATGTGAACCAGCAGATCATGGCGTCAATCCCCTGAGCGACTTTAGGTTGATTCCCTGAGCGACAAATCATGTCGCCTCTTGAAATGTCATATTCTTCTGAGAAACGCATTACAACTGATAGTGGCGGGAATGCCTCTTGCAAAGGGCCTCGAGGGCCATTTATTTCAACAATCGTTGATGTGAATCCGGATGGGAGAATAAGGACTTCATCTCCGACTCGGAAAGTTCCAGTCGCCACAGTCCCTGCATACCCTCGATAGTCGTGATATTCGTCCCTCTGGGGGCGCAACACATATTGGATTGGGAATCTTGGGTCAATCAAATTCCTATCTGATCCGATATGCACTTCTTCCAAGTGATGTAGCAAAGATGCTCCCCCGTACCATTGCATGTTGAGAGAGCGATCCACGATGTTGTCCCCATGGAGTGCGGAAATCGGAATGACTGCCAAATCATGTATTTGGAGTTTCGCTGCGAAATCCGCAAACTCTGATCGGATTCTGTCAAATGCCTCTTTCTCATATCCCACTAAATCCATTTTGTTTATGCATAGCACTAAATGTGGGATACCTAGCAACGTAGAGATAAAGGCATGTCTTTTGGTTTGTTCAGTGATTCCTTTTCGCACATCAACAAGGATCAACGCTAAGTCCGCTGTTGATGCGCCTGTCACCATATTTCTTGTGTACTGGGTATGACCAGGAGTATCAGCAACAATAAATTTTCTTTTCGGGGTCGCAAAATAACGGTATGCGACATCAATAGTGATTCCCTGTTCTCGCTCAGCTCTCAATCCATCTGTGAGGAGTGCCAGGTTCGTGTAATCCGCCCCCATTTGTTCTGAGGTTTTTTCTACAGCTTCGATCTGATCTTCAAATGCGGATTTAGAATCAAAAAGAAGTCTTCCTATTAGCGTTGATTTTCCATCATCAACTGATCCCGCTGTGGCGAATCGGAGGAGTTCCATTAGAAGTATCCTTCAACTTTTCTGTCTTCCATCGCTGCATCAGAAACTCGGTCATCTGCTCGGGTAGCGCCACGTTCTGTCAGTCTCGTACTGGCAAGTTCATTGATTATTTCTTTGATATCGGTAGCGGCACTTAAAACTGCTCCAGTGATGTTTGCATCGCCTAATGTTCGGTAACGTACCATCGCTGAAAATATTTCTTCTCCCAAGTCGGATTCAACATGTTCAGCGGCTAATAGCATCCCATTGCGTTCGAATACTTTTCTTTTATGTGCATAGTAGATAGACGGGAGTGCAATATTTTCTCTTTCTACGTAACGCCATACGTCAAGTTCAGTCCAATTTGAAATAGGGAAAATTCTGAAGTGTTCTCCATGCCGATGTCTTCCGTTGTAGAGACTCCACAATTCAGGTCTTTGAGATTTAGGATCCCATTGGCCGAATTCGTCACGAAATGAGAAGAAACGTTCTTTCGCTCGTGACTTTTCTTCATCGCGTCTAGCACCACCGAAGACTGCATCAAAGCGGTTCTCTTCAATTGCGTCAAGCAAAGTCACTATCTGGAGCCTATTTCTTGATGCAGTTGATCCCGTATCTTCTTTGACGCGCCCTTTATTAATGGACTCTTGAACACTAGCGATAAGAAGTCGGCAGTCGAATCTTTTTTCTAACTGATCCCTGAAATTGATGACCTCTGGGAAATTAAGCCCGGTGTCGATATGCATAATCGGGAAAGGTAATTTGCATGGCGAAAACGCTTTTTGTGCGATATGAACCATAACCAACGAATCTTTCCCGCCAGAACACAATAAAACTGGGCGTTCAAATTCAGCTACGACTTCTCTCATGACATATATGGCCTCTGATTCCAAAACATCAAGATGCGTTATCTCGTAATTCATTGATTCTAGAATACCAATGGCAACGGAAAGAAGGACTACTGAGCGAAGAGTTGCTTTGTTAGTTGGTAGTCTTGACACATGTATGCCGGAAGAGAATATGATGGCCGTAGCGTCTGACCACATTCTCGCTAAGAGTGCTGCGACGCTAGCCGGTAAGCTTCTTCTGGCGTTGCGACAGGAATCGAGTGATGCGGGTCTACCAGCAAAACGCATAGGCGAAATCGGGGATGACCGATCACATAATTTGTTGTGCGCATTCCTAAGCGATGCTTTCCCAAATGACGCGATTCTTTCAGAAGAACAGATGGATGACCTGGAAAGGCTCAATGCTAAACGGGTATGGATCATTGATCCTCTAGACGGGACACGAGAATTCTCAGAAGGTGACAGAGATGACTGGGGTGTTCACGTCGCTTTGGTTGAGAATCAGAAACCTACTGTTGGAGCTGTTGCCTTACCGAGCCTTAGCACGACTTTCTGCAGCGATACGAAGACTGTTCCTACTGACCCCATCAACGATATTCGTATTGTTTGTAGCAGAACTCGTCCAGGTCCCGCTGCTGAATTACTTGCCGATCAACTATCTGGCGACCTGATCTATATGGGATCTGCCGGAGCGAAAGCGATGGCAGTCGTTCGAGGTGATGCTGAGATTTACGCTCATACGGGTGGGCAATACGAGTGGGATAGTTGCGCTCCTGTTGCTGTCGCTCTTGCCAGTGGCCTACATGCATCACGGTTAGATGGTTCACCCCTTAAGTACAATCAAAGTGACACATATCTTCCTGATCTGCTTATCTGTAGAAAAGAGTTAGCTGTGTCAACGTTGTCCATTTTGAACTAAGTTTTCAGCTAAGGTCCGAGAATGCGTCTTATAGTAGTTCAATGTTCAGTCAGTTATGAAGGGAGGCTTAACGCCTATCTCCCTTCAGCGAAAAGGCTAATTATGAGTAAAGCTGATGGATGCATAAGCATCCATGGGAGCGGAGGTGCGTATAAGCCTTTAATGTGGATGAATGCCCCAAATCGTGTGGTGGAAGATGATAGTGAATGGATTGTCACAAACCCCAAAGGTGAGAAACTTAGGATCCAAATAGAGGAAATCATCTCCGATACTTCATACGAACTCGGCGAAGACCCGGGTTTGCACAAAGACGGGGTTGAGTCACATTTGCAAGAACTTCTCGCCGAAAACCCTCAAAGCCTTGAAGATGGCCTCACACTAACTCGAAGAGAATACTTTACAGAAATAGGACCGGTTGACTTGCTTTGCCGCGACAAAGACGGTCAAGCCGTTGCTGTGGAAATCAAACGGCGAGGCGGGATAGATGGGGTTGAGCAATTAACTCGATATCTGGATTTCTTAAATCGTGATCCTAAACTCCGGCCTGTGCGGGGAATCTTTGCAGCGCAACAAATAACCCCGCAAGCAAAAGTACTTGCAAATGATCGGGAGATCTCAACTATCGAAGTTGACTATGATGAACTTAGAGGGATGGAATCCACCATTCTTCGACTTTTCTGAAGTTTAAATGCAAAGGATGTCTCTCGTGACCCCACCGAGTCACAAGCGTCCTGTACTCTACGAGAATCGTGAATTCCCCGAAACCATTACAAAGAAATAGGCCAAAGCGGGCTAAATCAGGGCTTAAGTCGTACCTCCCTTCATTTGCTTCTAGACCCTTGGTTAGCGCATGTATTGGATTTTTGATTGTTGTTATTTCTCTAGGAGTCGCCGCCTGGGCTATAGATGATGCAAGACATGATGGGAAAGTAGCAAGAAACGTTACTGTTTCGGGAATAGGTGTTGGGGGTCTCTCCCCTACTGACTTGGCTATCGTGTTAAATAGTATTTCTTCCAATTACGCCTCAACACCTGTTTTGATCCGCACCATGGATGGGGAAATAGAAACTCGTGCGGGTATTGTTGGGATCGAATTAGATGCCTTAGCCACAGCTGAAGAAGTTCTTAATGTTGGGAATGGAAGCTTCGTCACGGAACCTTTTAGATGGGCAAAGAGTTTGTTCTCCTCTAGACAATCAAAGGTGGTTGTCTATCTACGCACGGGAATGTCAGAAGAGTTTAAAGGTCTTGTGATCGACCAACAGCCAGAACCAATTGAGCCTAAATGGACAGTATCTGATGGCGAGGTTGTTTTGATCTCTGGAATTCCTGCGGAAGCATTTGACCTAGAAACAATTCAATCCGATGTTTTGGCAGCTGCACGATCTGGGAGAAACCCGATTGAAGTAAATGCTCAAGCAATTGAAATCCCGCCTTTAATGTCTGATCTCCAAGCACAGCGTTTTGCTGAAACAATGAATGACTTAACTTCATCTGGTTTGGAAGTAACCGTTGGCGGCAGAACCCACACTTTCTCGCCATCGGATTTAAGGAATTGGATGTCCTTTCGCTTGATGAATGGCAACCCTACCTACTCATTTGATGAGTCTTTAATTTTGGAAGCTATAGCGCGAGAATTAGGCGGAGTAGTCGCCGATAGTGATGAAGATCCTCAGTTACGAGTTGAAGATGGGGAGTTGAAGATAATGAATCTGACCGCAAAGGCGTGTTGTTCAAGCGACTCTCCCCGTTTAATGATTCAAGCAATTGAGAATAACCAAAGCCAGATAACCCTAGATTTAATAGATTTTTCTGATGGGACTGACGAACTCTTAGCCGCTTATGGCGTAACAGAACTAATTTCTCAAGCAACAACGCATCACCCTTGCTGTGCCAGTCGAGTGGCAAATATCCAACGCTTTGCCGAGCTTATGCAGGGCAAAGTAATTAAACCTGGTGAATCTCTTTCGCTCAACAATACTGTGGGTGAAAGAACAGAAGCGAAAGGCTTTGTTGAAGCAGGAGTTATTGTCAATGGTGAGTTAACCAAAGATGTTGGCGGAGGGATTTCACAATTCGCTACTACATTCTTTCAAGCATCCTTTTATGGGGGCTTAGAAATAGATGCTTATTTCCCACATACAATTTGGTTTTCTCGATACACAGATTTTGCTGGACGGAAAGGCATAGAATCAACTATTTCATGGCCAAGTCCAGATGTTCGTGTTAGGAATGTTTCCCCATACCCGATTCTCATTTGGCCCACTTGGACTCATACTTCTGTAACAGTGAGCCTTTACTCAACTAGCTACGCTGAAGTTAATGTGGGCAGCCAAACATTCACGATGTTAAAGGAATGTGAAGTCATTGAAACAACTCGCGTTCGTGCTTATCCAGATTCTTCGGAAGAATTTGATAAATTCACAGCACGATATCAACCCGAAAATGGCATTGACTGTGACGGAGAGCCGAGTTATCCGAGACCACCGGACCCACCCGTTGATGTGGTCGCTATCGCAGGTGATCAGCAAGCAATTGTGTCATGGGGTGTTCCTGAACCTGAAGGTGATTTCGATATCACGGAATATTTCCCGATTGAAGAGTATTTCGTAACCGCAGAACCCGGAGGTGAGACCTGTTCAGTCATTCCACCCGAACTAACTTGCACCGTAGAAGGATTGTCAAACGATGAGAGCTATACCTTTATCGTAATCGCTGTCAACTCTGAGGGAGATAGTGAAGAATCTGAGCCTTCAGAACCTGTGACTCCCGAAGCAGCTCCGATACCAACACCGGAGCCAACACCGGAGCCAACACCGGAGCCAACACCGGAGCCAACACCGGAGCCAACACCATCAGAATGAGATGCTAGTAAGCGCTACTTGGACACAACCGGTACGATAACTCCGTGGCGCTTAGTAGATTAATTTCAGATGTAATTGTTATTGGTGCAGGACCAGCTGGCTGTGCTAGCGCCATAGAACTTTCCCGAAATGGGTTGAGGGTAACTTTACTTGATAAAGCGGAATTCCCAAGAGATAAATGTTGTGGAGATGGGTTGACCACAGATGCGTTAAGGATCTTGGAAGAAATTGGGCTGCAAACAGATGCCATTACAAATTGGAACACTATTACCGATGCGGTTTTATATTCTCCTAAAGGAAGACGGTCGCAACTTCCTCTTCCCGGGAGACAGGGTCAATTCGCAGCTGTAGTACCCCGTCTGGAACTAGATGCAGAACTTTTGGAATTAGCTGCATCTTCTGGGGTTCAGATCGAAACTCCACTTAGTTTCTCTGACATCACCCAAAGGGAAGACTATGTTTCGGTTACGACGACAGATGGAAGGACCCTTCATGGACGGTATGTAATTGGTGCAGATGGCATGTGGTCAAGTGTGCGTAAATCTGTCGGTGGGGGCATAAAGAGATACCGAGGTGACTGGCATGCCTTTAGACAGTATTTCTCTAATACGGGTTCAGATGCTCAGCATCTTACCGTTTGGTTTGAGCCAGATTTACTTCCAGGGTATGCATGGCTTTTTCCACTTCCTGGGCAGAGAGCGAATTTTGGATTTGGTATTTTACGTGGCCACTCGCACCGAGTTCAAGAAATGGGAAGATTATGGCGAGAAATCTTAAATCGTCCAAGGATCCGGAATGTTTTAGGAGAAAATGCTGTTCCGGAAGGCACCCACAAAGCCTGGCCGATACCCACAAGGATGAATAGTTTGGATACCGGTAAAGAAAGGATTTTTTTTGTTGGCGACGCGATTGGTGTAGCAGACCCTATGACAGGAGAAGGCATAGCCCAGGCACTTCACACAGGTAAGTTGGCTGCAAATTCAATTATTCAATCTGGGCCCTTTGAAACAAAAAAGGCTCAGCAGGTATACAAAGATTCTGTATCAGCAGAATTAGGACACGATCATCGTTTTGCCGAAAAATTACAAACCTTATTGGTAAGGCAGGAAACTACTGAATTAGCTCTTAGATTAGCTGACGCTAACAATTGGACACGACGAAACTTTGCTCGATGGATGTTTGAAGATTACCCGAGGGCACTCGTCTTCACTCCAAGCCGCTGGCGACGAGGAATGTTTAGTCAGGAAGGCGCTTATCAAAGGGGTAAGCTGAAAGAATCATCTCTCAATAATCAGATGATTCTTTCAAAGGAATAACATGGGCGAACCAATTAGTCTCTCTTTGCCAAGTGTCGTTGATGATTTTGATCAAGCTGTCGACACTGGATGGGAATATCTTCGTTCATCAGAGTCAATGAATAAACTATTCTATGCTGCCTCTGCTGCAGGAGATTTCAGTTTAGTCTGGCACGCACTAAATCTGGTCCGAAGAATTAACAGTCCTTCTCGTAGGGGGTCAGTGATGCGTCTCGCACTTGCATTAGGAGCCGAATCACTTATTGTAAATCAGGGTATTAAGAGAATCTTTCGACGTAACCGCCCTGAAGTCGGATCTAGCAGCCACCCTCATAAGATTCGTAAACCGCTAACTTCTAGTTTCCCCAGTGGTCATGCTAGTTCAGCAGTTCTCGCAGCTTCGATACTTTCGGAAGGTAGTTCCGCAGCTCCGATCTACAAAACGTTAGCTGCGATTGTTGCGACGAGTAGAATCCACGTTCGAGCACACCATGCCTCTGACGTCCTAGCAGGAGCCGCAGTCGGGGTATTGTTTACGAAGTTAATGAGAACTATTCGATAGTTGCCGTTTTAACTATTGGCGACTACTGGCTCTTCTATTGATTCAAATTGCATGAGTAATAAACGGATGTCTAATAACAAGTCGCTTACTTCCGTTCCAGAGAGGATCTCGCGACTCTGAACACTACTTAGGTGTGTATCAATCAGACTTAACGCTTCTTCTACATATTCAGAATTTTTCATATCCGCCTCCCTAACTAACATAGTTTGAAGCCTTTACTTATGCATAGCTTTTCGCATCTAAACCCAATTTGGCAAACCATGCCTCATAAAGTCGCTACCTAGGTGCTAAATCTTTGATTGCTTGGTTAGGGTCAATGCCACCGAATGGCATAATCATTAGAGCTGCCGTCGTCACACCATTTTCTAGATACCGGTCAATGTGATTTCGGCATTCTTCTGGGGTTCCATGCACTATCAGGTCATCTACGACAGTATCTGGCATCGCCTCCAGCGAACCAGCCCTATCACCCTCATCCCATCTTTTCCAGTGTTCTTCGAGTACTTCAGTTCTCCCTAACCATTCGTGGAAAGCCCTGTAAACCGGAACGTTTAAATAAGCGGCGATTGCGCGCTTCGCTTGAACTCGAACAGTTTCTGTGTCTGGATTAGGGCAAACAAATATTCTTGCAACTATTTCCTTATCCGGTCCTTGTTCATGAACTATTCCTGAGACTGTCTTAACATCTTCAGCTGAAAGCCAATTAATAATCGCTCCATCTCCTTCTCGGCCTGCAAGGCGAAGCATTCCTTCACGTAAGGCAGCTACAAGAATAGGAACTGGAGTTGTGGGAGTTTCCATCCCCAATCGAAATCCTTTAACTTTTAACGTTTCAAAATCCACACTCACCTTTTCACCTTCTAAAGCCAACTTCAGAAATCGGACAATATCTCGAGTTTTTTGGTAAGGGTCCACAAAAGGTATCCCATTCCAAGATTCAACAATGACATTGGAGGATGAACCGACCCCTAGTGCGAAACGGCCAGGCGCTATTGCCGCCATGGTCGCTACAGATTGAGCTAGAAGTGCTGGTCCTCTTGTATACGCAGGAACAATTGCAGTCCCTAATCGTAGCTCTGGAGCATGTACAGCCCCCAACACCAAGGGTGAGAATGCATCAGCACCATTAGCTTCAGACGACCATGCCTCCTTGTATCCGAGATCAACTAGCTCTCTAAATCCTTCTCGTTGGTTGTCAAGCCTTCTTGGTAGAGGCACTGTCATCGCATAATTACCCATAAATTAACCTATTCATACGTGTAGAAACCCTTACCGGTTTTTCTTCCAAGATGGCCAGCCGTCACCATCCGTTTAAGAATTGGCGGAGGGGCATAGGTGGGTTCTTTAAATTCTTCATAGAGAACTTCAGCGACTAATTGAAGCGTGTCTAGGCCAATTAGATCTGATAACTCTAAAGGGCCTTGAGGATGAGCACAACCGAATTTCATTCCTGCATCTATATCTTCTTTGGTAGCTTGACCCCTATCGAACATGTGCATTGCCTGAAGAAGGTATGGGACAAGCAGTCGGTTAACGACAAACCCTGCACGGTCAATGGTTCGTATTGGGTGCTTGCCCATGATGTCCCGGGTGAAGGTTTCCACACTTTGAAGAGTTTCTTCAGACGTTACTTCAGAAGAAATGAGTTCGACTAAAGGTTGGATGGTTGCTGGGTTAAAGAAATGCATTCCCAGGACTTGCGGTCCTCGACTAGTTGAATCCGCTATTTCCCCTATGGATATTGAGGAAGTGTTTGAAGCTAGAATGCCATTTTCTTGCACAATCTTATCTAGAGTTGAAAAAACTTCAGCCTTTATGGATGGGGATTCTATTACTGCCTCAATTACCAAATCTCGGTCTTCTAGGTCTTGGAAACTAGTAGTAAACGAGAGGCGGCTAAGCAATCCATCGCGATCCTCTTCGCTCATCTTTCCTCTGGTCACGGCTTTTTCAGTACTTGCTTCCAATTTATTCTGAGCTAATTCTGCTAATCCAGCATCAATCTCTACGACGATGGTGTCACAACCAGCTTTTGCAGCGACCTCTGCGATGCCGGACCCCATTGTTCCTCCACCTACAACAGCGACTTTTTCAATAGACATTACCTTTCCTCTCTTTCTACTTGAGTGAGGTTACTAGGGTCACCGGACTTATGACAAAGAACAACGCAAAGACTAAACCCGAAGAAATGTCACACCCTTGCTCAATACTAATTCTATGACAAAACAACTAACACTTATTCATTCAAAACAATTTGAATGGAAATTAACCCATGCTGAACGTGCAGCAGCTCGTCGTGGCATCGCAGCCTCTCGAGAAGCTCTAAAGAAAGGGCGACGTCGCTGGTCAGATGTCTTAGACGCGGCTTAATGCTTTAATAATTGAACTCGCTTTTTAGAGAACTCAAATTCCCTAAAACTGCTCTTATTTATGGGGTGCTGCAGACACCATTTGCGAACACATATCTAACCAGTGCTCTGAATTTCTTACGGATTCAAAGTCCAATAAGTATCGTCTGTGGTCGCCGTCAACTTTTAGGTCACCTTGCATAAATGCTTCTATGACCTTCTTCTCTCCAGAGAAAATCTTAAATGCTTCCGAAATAGTCGTTGAAACCCCACAATCGGCACTCTTGTGTTTGCCTATAGAAATTTCATTAATCTGACTGTTCTCAATGACCATATGAAACCGAAGTTTTCCTTGTTCAACTCCGGAAATTTCGTATTGGATAATCATTGAAACGTTTCCTACGGGTAGTTTCGACCCTGCTTCCGCAAATTCTTCGAACCATTCTTCTGAGAGAAACTCAATCATGAGATGCCTTCGAATAGGTCTGTTTCCGCGGTGACAGGACCCACTCTATTGAATGCAAGAATATAGTCATCCCATGGGTACGCCTCTGCGGATTTGTCGGATGGAAGACCAAACCAGAAAGGAGAATCTGGATCAACTTGCGTTGCGTGTGCTAGAAGTGCATCTGTTCTTCTTTGTGAGTGATCTGAAACATCTATTTTAGTAGTTATGCGATGATCTTGAGATGGTCGATCAAACCAAGCGTCGTTAAATGGGGATTCCAATTCAAGTTTTTTGAACATATTATGTAGTGCTTCGATACGAGCCCTGCTCCATGTTGTGTAATAAAGCTTAAGTGGCGTCCATGGATCTCCGCTTTTGAGAAATTTTGTCGGGTCACCCGCTGCTTCCCAAGCTGGAATACTTATATCAAATACTTTCAAATGGTCCGGATGTTGATAGCCCTGTTGGTCATCTGGGTAAGTGACAATAACATGTGGTTTCTCTTCTCGGATAATACGTACCAATCTTTCGACTGCTTCGTCCAGCGGAGCGTTTGCAAAGCAATCAGGGTTATTATTTGCTTCAGATTCAGGCATCCCTGAGTCTCGGTAACCAAGATAATGAACTTCATGGTAACCAATTATCTTCGCAGCTTTGGCAAGTTCTTCTCGGCGCACTTCACCTATATTCTCGCGAACTTCTGGCAAATCCATTGCTGGATTTAGAATATCGCCCTCTTCTCCACCCGTACAACAGACAAGGGTTGCTTTTACACCAGCGTCTGAATATAGGGCGACAGACCCAGCACCCTTCGATGACTCGTCATCAGGGTGGGCGTGGATTGTCATCATTCGCAGTTCATTTGGCACGTGCATAATTTAGCCGTTATTTCGTGCAATCACCCACCTGTATAAGATGCACATTTTTTACTTGGAAGCTAAGGTCATCAAGTACGATATTTCGTCAGCGAAAGCTAGGGAGTTTATATGGCAGGAAGACTAGAAGGCAAAGTAGCAATTATCACTGGTGGAGCTAGTGGTATTGGGGAAGGTACCGTTCGACGATTTATTGAAGAAGGGGCTAAATGCATTGTTGCTGATATCCAAAGTGACTTGGCAACTTCGATAGCAGAGGAAGTTGGAGAAAACGCTACTGCATTTGCTCTTGACGTTGCTGATGAAAGCCAAGTAGAGGAATGTGTTAATTTCGCAGTTGATACCTATGGGAAACTTGACGTTATGTTTAATAATGCTGGGATACTAGGCTCTGTTGGGCCAATCTCAGAGATCGAAGGCGATGGGTGGCTTAGAACAATGGATGTTCTGCTGAACAGTGTCTTCTATGGTGTCAAGCATGCAGCACGAGTCATGCAAGACCAGGGTTCAGGAGCAATTATTAACACTGCATCCACTGCTGGAGTTAGAGCTGGTTTAGGACCTCATGTATATACGGCAGCTAAGCACGCCGTTGTTGGGCTGTCACAATCAGTGGCCACAGAGCTTGGAAGGCACGGTATCAGAGTAAATGTTATTGCTCCGGGAGGAACGATCTCAGGGCTTACAGCTCGGCTAGTTACAGGAGACCATCAAAATCTTGAAAAAGCTTCAACAATCATTGGGGCGAACAATCCGCTGCAAAGAGCTGGTCGCCCTGAAGACATAGCTAACGCCGTTCTTTATCTAGCTTCAGATGAGGCGAGTTTCACCAATGGCGCTGTCTTAGTTGTTGATGCTGCTGGCGAGAGTATCGGGGATAGAAATGGAAGATTTGTTCAAATGGGTTCCCAAACAATCCAGGAAGCAGATAAGTCCGGTCTCTAATCCAACCATTCCTCAGGGACTCGAAGTTCTTGAACTGAAGATATAAGATCCTCTGGAAATCGCTTAGGTTTACCATTCATAGAAGTGCAGCCAGTTTTAGTTTTTTGCGTAGCGATGGTCAGGTTACCTTTTCTAATTTTTTGTAGCCAGGTCGCCGATGCGCCTCGGATATCGGATAATCCACTCTCAATGATGAGTTCATCCCCGAGCAGAGCAGGTGCAAGATATCTTGTTTGAATTTCAGTAATGACCAATGCGATATCTCTTGTCATCAGATCATTAATGCTTTGCCCTATTTCACGAAGTGCTGAAATTCGGGCTTCTTCAAAATACTGGACGTAAACCGAATGATTTACATGTGTGTATGGGTCAAGCTCAAAGAAACGAACGCGAAGGTTTGTCGAATTGTGCACAATTAGTCGTTTAGAACAAAGGAGATCTTCAGAGTGACCTGAAATTCGGATATTGATCCGTTCTCAACAATGACTTTTTGATCCTGCACCCAAGCCCCATTTACATTATCTAAGGTTCTAGCAGCACGTTCAACACCTTTTCTCATTGCGTCATCAAAACTAACCGTTGATGATGAGATCACTTCTGTGATTCTTGCTATAGACATTGGACTCCTTTGGGTCGGTGCGCAAAAGATTTTAACTGTGTCTCAGTCTAGCCTTCAATAACTTATTCAAAACTTGGGACCTCAACCCCTGGCAAGTAGTAGGTAAACATCTTGGTGATTGTGTTGATAATTTCAACAGGATTCACCCCTCCCTTACCAAGGTCTAGAGTTATCACATTGCTATTGATGTGCACCCTTTCGATGCCACCAAGGTCCAAGAGTGATCTCGCTAGTTGATCTGGCGGACGGTTTCCTAGTATCTCATCTCCGTGCGAATACCGTTCATGATCCATTCCAGTAATGCTTCTGTTGATTTCAAAGCGTAGAACTCCAGGTTTCGTAGCTGACTTTTGGATAACGGTGACTGGCTGACCCATGCAATTGATCGTACATGCTCCTTAGCTGCAATGGCGAGATGTAACACAATCGGTTAGTGCTTAAAGTTTGCAACTTTTTCTTCTCAAAACAATGATCCTTGCATAGAGTTTTTTTCAGGTTTCGGAGCCCTGGGGAAGGGTATCTTATCCATGAACGCCCAAGATTTCCTATGAAGTTCGCACGGTCCTATCGTTTTGAGTGCCTTCTTATGATTTGGACAGGGGTACCCCTTATTGCTTGAGAATGCATAGTGAGGGTATTTACTATCTTCTTCTTTCATAATTTGATCTCTCGTTACTTTCGCGAGAATTGAAGCTGTAGCAATTGAAAGGCATTTAGTATCTCCCTTAACAATTTTTGTGACATTTTCCTTCCCGATCACCTCTCCGATAAAGTCCCAATTGCCATCTATCAACGCATGATCTGGCTTAATTGAAAGCTTTTCAATTGCTCGCTTAGCAGCAATCTTCTGAGCAGTTGACATACCGTATTTATCACATTCTTCGTTACTTGCGTGTCCTACCCCCCAGGTAATACACCAATCGATCGCTGCCTTGAACAGTGATTCCCTCTCTACTTCTTTAAGAAGTTTTGAATCCCTTATTCTATAGAGTCGCTTATCTTTGGGAATGACAGCAGCTCCGACGGTAAGAGGCCCCGCCCAAGACCCCTTTCCGACTTCATCAATCCCGACGATGATTTCTTTTCCTTGCGCCCACAATGATTTCTCATATTCGAGAGTAGGGGCATTGCCTTGAATTGCCTTTCTGAGTTTCTGAACCACGAACTAGAGGCTACATCATTAGTTACTAGACCTACAGGTGATTACCTGAAGGACCCTCCTTCATCTCCATCGTCGGAGTTAGGGGTGTTTGGTTTCGCAAGTGTTTTGGCAGGGTCAACTATTGTGACTGCCGTTTCAGGAAGTTCTTGCTGGGCCAACAGTGTTTCTCCTTCGAGGTCATTGGTAAACCAGTCCTTGTCTAGTCTGGGTGTGCGTATAGTAATTGCAGCGTCTGTTGTAGCAGCCCAAAGAAGTGCAGGAGCAACTCCATGCCATCGGATGGCGAAACCGAAGCTGCCTCCATGAATAGGTGCATTTTCTACCTCTATTGGCGCCCCTATCCAATCTGAATGGAAACCTTCATTAAGCAGTACTGTATTTGAGTCAGAAAAAGGATTTTGTTCCATTAGGAAGGCCTTGCGGGACAGAATGAGGAAAAGTGCTGACGACATTGGGTCTTGAGTACGGGAATCTTTTGCGAAAGAACCAGTTGAGTCTGATCCAGTAGCTGAACTAGTGACCGTAATAGTTGAGCTGCTCAGCGTTTGTCGATTTTTAAAAGCTGCTATGAATTCATCAAGTAACTTTTCGCTTCCTAAAAGAGCTCTATCTAGAGGGTTCGTCGCAGATGAGGCGCTAATAGAGTTTCTAATGTGATCTAGTTGCGCAGCCACTTCAGCGGCTAAATTGGCTTCTCCCGCCTTTTTAAGGATCTCTGTGGCTGATTGCAAAGCAGCCATTTCTAAGCTTAACTCTCTCCCCCTTCTTCTCCTTTTTGAAGGCAAGGTACTGAATAAGAGTTGAAGAGTTTCTTGAACCCATGGAAGAAGGATTTCTGCCATTTGATTATCAGAGGAAAGACGGATATAGATTTCCCAAGCCCAAAGAGTGAAGAGTGTCTTTCGAGGGACCTTCCTTCTAAAAAGTCCAGGGTTTGATAGTTGCATGCATTTGAGAAGTAAGTCTTTTCCTACCTCTAGGTAGCCCCATTGGAAGAGTGCAGCTGCGCTAAGGGGGACCACCTCTTCGGGATTTTCTTTAATCCAAAATTCCGATTCGACAGGTTGACCGCTGCCAATCAGCAAGTGCCTTCTTGAAGCATCGATAGCGTTAAGAATTCGATTCTCAGGGATCGAAATTTGCATACCGACATCAAGATGTTTTCTCCAACCATTAGCAATCTCATCAAAAGAAGGACAGTGTTCGGGGTTTGGAAGTTCATTGTAACCATTCCTACTAATAACCAACCGTAATTTCGTGGCATGCGGCAGTGGGAAAATTAACGCTGTACTTTCCGCTGCCTTTAAGTTTTGGGATTTGCCCGGTGGTTGCGAAACACCATTTTCTATAGACGTTTGCAACATTTTGATATTGTCTGACGAACAGCATAAAGCGACCGGTTTACTTGCATGAACGACTTGAAGGGACTTTACATAAGCCGACGCACCATCAATTTCAATGTTCTTATAGTTTTCAAGAATAACGGCTACTGCTACAGGCACTGGTGTTTCATTCTCAAACTCAAGTAACACTGCGCTATCTATTCCAACCGGAATTACATCCATTCTTTGCACGATGTCTCCCCCCGGAACACGCATTCGAACTTCCGATAGGACCCCATCGTCGCTTAATGTTTGCCTAACCGATTTTTCATTCTCAGCGAAATGCCACCTATCATCTGCGCCGATACCCCAACTTATTCTTTTGGTGTTTTGGTTCAGCCAAGACAAATTCCCAAATGAGTCAGCAGCAACGATTTCTCCTGATCCTAGAATTCCTAATTCTGGCATACCTGCTTCAGCCCTTATATTGATTGTTAACTAATTAATTTGGTTAGTGTTCGGATCCTTGCTCACGAAGGAGAAGAAAATCATGTGCATCAGCTGGAGTTGTTACTCCCCTAACAACTGCTGCTACTTGGTCACTTATTGGGGTCTCCACACCATATTTCATTGCTAGATCTGAAACGACTGGAGCTGTAACGACACCTTCGGCGACGTTACTCATTTCGGAAAGAACTTCTTGGATATCGCGCCCTTTGCCTAATTGTTCTCCTACGTAACGATTTCTGCTTTGCGGAGAAAAACACGTCGCTACTAGATCCCCTAACCCAGCTAATCCTGAGAACGTTTCCGGCAAGCCCCCCATTGCTCCGCCTAGTCTCGCTAGCTCAGCAAGCCCTCTTGTTACGACTGCTGCCCGAGTATTATCTCCTGTACCTAAACCAGTTGTCATCCCTACAGCAAGTGCAAGCACATTTTTGAAAGCACCACCTAGTTCACACCCTAGAACATCGTTACTTGTATAAACGCGAAATGTATCGGTTGAAAATATCTTCGCTACCTCAGACTGCAATGATTGATTTTGCATAGCAACAACGGATGCTGTTGCGTAACCTGAAAGGACTTCCGCCGCTAAATTCGGCCCAGTTAGGACTCCTGTTAAGCGACCAGGCGATTCAGCTTCCATAAGTTGGGTCATCGTGAGTTGAGATTGCTGTTCCAATCCTTTCGCAAGGCTTATGATTGGTATTTCTAGTTTCGCGAATCCGATTAATTCTCGGAAAACTTCCCTGTAACTTTGCGAAGGTATCGCCATCAAAATAACTTGGGCACTTGAAACCACTTCCTCAAGATCATTCGAAGCTTTGAGATCAGGGTGCAATCTATGTTTTCCAAGGTATTGCATATTTCTATGTTTACGATTGATTGATCTTGCGACTTCTTCGTTCCTGCACCAGAGTTTCGTCTCCGTATTATGTGAGACCAAATGTGCAACCGTCGTCCCCCACGATCCACCACCAACTACCGCCACTTTAAATGTCACGCTTGAATAGTAGCGCTAGAATCTTAGGGATATTACTTATAGCGATTCGGAAACATCTACCCTTACTTTCTCTCAATGAATAACTACGCCGCCCTCATTCCAGTTAAAGGCTTCAATTTCGCGAAGGAACGCCTATCTTCTGTGCTGAAGTCATCAAACCGTTCAGATCTCGCTAAACACTTAGCTGCTGGAGTTATAAAATCCTGCTCCGAAATGGCAGTGTGGGTTGTTTGCGAGGATGATGACGTTGAATGTTGGGCTAGAGATTTAGGCGCTAATACTCTCAGAAGCCCGCAAAAAGGATTAAACGAAGCTGTTACTTTTGGTTTTGATTCTTTAAAGAGTCAAGGGATTGATCGTATCCTAATTAGTCACGGCGATTTAGTTCACCCTGAGGGGTTGCCGTCACTTATGACGAAGGCAGAAATCGTTATCGTTCCTGATACGAAATTAGATGGGACAAATGTATTAGTTCTTCCTACAGCCATTGATTTCTCTTTCTGTTATGGCCCGCATTCATACGAAAAGCACCTTGAATTGGCACAAAGGACCGAAGCTTCTATATCTGTGGTTAAGGATTCAAAATTTTCTTTTGACTTAGATGACCCAGATGACCTTCATGAATTTAGCCTTGAAAATGAATCCGGCGTCTAAAGTAAAGATGTGCATACTCAGAATATCCAAACACCTCTCTCGGCTCTAGCCGTTGGGGCGCATCCAGATGATATTGAATTTGGGGCAGGGGCTACATTAGCGAAATGGGCGGCAGATGGCTGTGAAGTGAGCTTCCTTATTTGCACAGATGGATCAAAAGGAACGTGGGATTCATCGGCGAATACTAAAGATCTGATCGCATCACGAAAATTAGAGCAATTAGAAGCCGCAAAGAAGATCCCTGTTGAGGGGAAAGTCATCTTTCTGGGCTGCACCGATGGAGAGCTTCAGGGAGGCGACTCACTGCGGCGACGAATCGCAAGAATCTTTCGTGAATTGAAACCGGAAGTGATTTTAGGGCATGACCCATGGAAACAGTACCGACTGCATCCTGACCATAGAGCCGCCGGTTTTCTAACAATAGACGCGTTGGTAGCTGCTCGAGATCCCTTTTTCTATCCCGAACAAAACCTAGAACCTCATCGCCCTAATGAACTTTTTCTCTACGAAGCAGAAAAAACGGATCATTTTGAAGAATGTAGAGGGTTTGAAGAAAACAAAATAGAGGCTCTCCTCTGTCATCTAAGCCAATTTGAATCAACAATGGGCATTGACATAAATGCTAAAGAAACAACTATAGGAAATTTCAGGAACCGTGTGATTAAGCAACTTGCGTCAAGCGAAACCGAAACAGGTTTTCCCACTGCCGAAGGATTCAAAAGAATTACGAAACTATAGATAGAAAAGTCTACCTATCTACAATAAAGATGCCTGATCGAACTTTTGGTTCAAAATAAGTTGATTTCGGAGGAAGAGTTTTTTTGTTCCTTATGACTGATAGCAGCTGTTTCATATTCACCGGATGCAGAGCGAATGCAACACCGCCTTCTGCAAGTGTGACCGACTCCAGATGAGAAAGACCGACTGTTCCTGGAAGGTATTGGAGTCTTTCATCTGAACCGCCTTCATCTACATTTAGAATCGGCCCCAAAATACGATTCTGAAGGATCGCCGCATCAAATTCTGAAGGGTGCACTCGAAGCGGTTCCAAAGTGTTCCACTGGCCATCAAGGAACATGCTGAAAGAACCGTTGGCGGCCGGTTCGGGATTCTCATCGTTATTCAGTGGCGTTATAACAAAGTCATTTGCAGCGATTTGGCTAGTGAATTCTTTTGAGGACAAACCATTTAGGTCAACAACGCGCCTATGGAAAGCTCGCATATTGAGATCCCCTACGGGAAAGAACGCTGCCAACACACGGCTATACCGATTTGATCTTCCTAGCCGTTTCCAAAGTTCTCTACTTGCACTCATACGATGATGCCCATCGATAATAAAAGTTTCCTTATCTTGGAATAGCGCAATAAGTTTTTCACTTATTGCATCTGGTACCTGCCAGATGGTTTGTTCCAAGTTATCTTCCCTGCAGAAATCTAATATTGGTGGCATATCTACCACTTGAGTAATCAGAGATTTCACATTCTCATCATCGTCATAAGCTAACGCCACGGGCGATGAATGAATTCTAATTTTTTCCAAATGATTGGCCAGGTCATCTGCACGAGTTTGCCTGGTCCGTTCATGGGGCATTATTCGCCCTGCCTCAAAGATGTCTAAGGACACATCGCCAACAACCGCAATCTGTTCATGCCCATCTAGAACAAGTTTATATAGGTACAACGAAGGTTCTGCGATATCAGAATAGGCGCCGACCTCATACAACCTTTTCAAAGCAGCAGCATTTGCATCAGTTCTTGCTTCTTTATTTTCAGTTTTTTTAGCGCTGGTTACATGAAGGAAAACATACGGATCTTGATCCATCAGTTTTTCACGCTCAAAGGGTCTCAGCACGTCATACGCTGGCGAAACCACTCGCCCAGCCCATTCGGGTAGAACGATTCGTGCTTTAATTCTTTGCATCAATGCATTCTCCATGATCAACTCAAATTTCTTTTGTCGAGAAGAGAGACTCCGAGAACATTGTCTAAAGATATAAGTTGTTTATAAAGATCAGTGGGAATTTCTCCAACAACCTCAATAGTGGAAACAGCAGCTTTCTTTCCCGAGAAAACTTTGTTATTCATATACTGCACATTTAAGTCAGCTGCTCGAAGCATAGCTAACACCGACGCCAAGACTCCTACCTTGTCAAGGTGTCTAACTCTGACTTGTGATGTCCCATCTCCTGCTGGCGATTCATTTACGCAATTATTGGGAACCCCTTGTTCGAAGCTAGCTATTGACTGTACGACGCCATTAGCTATAGCGGCACTGGCTTGCGTTGTCGATGCTCCGATATGGTGACTTCCCACAACTCCAGTATGGTTCGCTAGTTCCGAATCAAATCTTTCTCCACTGCTTCCTGGTTCGTTTCGAAAGACATCCAGTCCGGCTCGCAAGCCCTGTGTTTGAATGGCATCGAGAAGGGCTTTCTCATTAACCACTTCTCCTCGACTGGTATTAATGAGAATTGCACCTTCTTTACAGTGCGAAAGCAGTTCCTTATCAATCAGCGAATCGGTTTCATTGGTGTGTGGAACATGGAGAGAAATGATGTCGCTTTTAGAAATTAGTTCTGGAAGCGTATCTACCAGTCGTATACCGATTTGCCTGATCCGTTGCTCTACGCTTTCATTTCGACCTTGCTTTCGTTGCCCTAGAACTGTCATTCCAAAAGCTCTGGCTCGCTCAGCGACGCAAAGACCTATCTCTCCGAGTCCAACAATGCCAATAGTTTTTCCTAGTATTCCATCTGCCTGTGAGTATAGTTTCTTGTTCCATACCCCATTTCTTAGATCTTCAACTCCTTCGGCAATATGCCGGTCAATTGCTAGAAGAAGTGCAAAGGTAAGTTCGGCGACAGCGACAGCATTTTTGCCAGGTACGTTACACACGTAAATTCCCTGATTTGACGCTGCCTCAACATCAATTGTGTCAACTCCTGCACCGGCACGAATTATGAGTTCTAGGGAGTTAGCAGCCTCAATGCTCTTTTGGGTAACTTTTGTGCTTCGCACTACGAGAACTTCAATCCCTTGCAAATGTTGATGAAGGTTCTCAGAGGTGCATGTGGATTGGACTATCACTTCATGTCCAATATCTTCTAATGTTTGATGCGCAGTTTCATGTAAGGTATCTGCAATTAAAATCTTCATTTTTCTCCTAGTTCTGAGCTACTCACCGGCTGTTGCGGGTGAAAAGGTCTTTAACTACATATCCATTCTAAAAGCTTTGAACTTTCTTTGCTACAGGCAACCTATGATTCGCCCTTAGAAGCCTTTAGAGAGTTAATGTACAGTGATGATGATTGGAGAAAAATGAGCGAAGAACGAGAAACACTAGATTGGGGGCGTTATGGCACTGCTGCCCGGGAATTGGCACAAATAGTCGCTGACGACAATTACCAACCCGACATTATCTTAGCAATAGCTCGGGGCGGATTATTTGTTGCTGGCTCACTCGGGTATGCATTATCTGTCAAGAATCTTTACGTTATGAATGTTGAGTACTACACCGGAGTTGAAGAAAGGTTGGATGTTCCCGTCGCGCTCCCTCCTTATTTAGACTCAATTGATCTAAGAAATGCTCGAGTCCTTATCGCTGATGATGTTGCTGATACTGGTGCAACCCTCGCTTACGTGCATGAATTTTGCCAAAGCGAAGTTGCTGACGTTCGTAGTGCTGTCCTTTATGAAAAAAGTCCTTCAATTATTAAATGTGAATATGTTTGGAAACGAACTGATAATTGGATTAATTTTCCCTGGTCTACAGATGAACCATTGCTGCCGCCAGCGGATGGACGCGCAATAATCCTTGATGCTTAGAGACGCCATTTTGCACTCATAGCAAGCCGGTCGTTCCCTAGATTTCATCTACTCGCTAACCTTAGTAGTTATGGAATTCCATATTGCTTTATCAACAGAGGAAGTCTGTAGTTTGCTAGCGGAGGACCCCACGAGGGAAATTCTGGCTGGGGGCACTGACTTTATGGTGGAAGTGAATTTCCGCCAAAAAGATCCATCTGCGGTAATAGCAATTGATAGAGTCCCTGAACTTAAACAATGGAGGCATGACGGGGATGCTGTTTCTATTGGTTCGTGCGTTACTTATCGAGAAATCGAGAGAGGTCCGTTATCAACGATCGTGCCAGCGTTAGCTCAATCTGCTCGGACAATAGGCTCTCCTCAAATAAGAAATGTTGCGACTATTGGTGGGAACTTGGGCACCGCTTCACCTGCCGGAGACATGATTCCTGTGTTACTTGCTTTAGATGCGAAAGTGACAATTCGGAGCATTAATGGAAGCAGGGATGTCTCTATAGACGACCTAATCACTGGTGTGAAAAAAACTTCTTTAGCTGACAATGAATTTATAGAAGCGATTAAGGTTCCTATTCTTAAGGGACCTCAAGAATTTTTAAAGGTAGGCCCTCGGAATGCCATGGTGATTTCTATTGCTTCTCTTGCTATGGTGACCGACCCAGAACAGACAACGATTGCAATTGCCTTAGGGTCTGTCACCGCAGCACCTTCAAGAGCCCGTGAAGCTGAAGAGCACATTCAGGGTTTCCTCGATTGGGACGCAATGACTGTTAGCTCTTCAGTTCTTCCTGATTTCCGGAGGCTGGTCGGCGAGGCTAGCAGCCCAATTAATGATCACAGGAGTTCTGCCGCCTACCGTACGCATGCTGTAGGAGTTTTAGGGCAAAGAGCTCTTCTTCGTATCTTTGAATCGAGAGATGATGGATAAAGATAAGCGCTC
>Ga0066836_10000221_pt1 | contig 24974 bp, 25 predicted proteins | sample ETNtaG_18_FD_71568 | JGI IMG/M metagenome (GOLD analysis project Ga0066836, IMG submission 71568) | Marine microbial and viral communities from oxygen minimum zone, Eastern Pacific Ocean - ETNP201302SV91 | ecosystem: Environmental > Aquatic > Marine > Oceanic | place: Pacific Ocean: Eastern... | reverse complement strand
CCCCGACCACCTATAAGGCGCGGATTATTGAAATCCATTGTGAACATGCCATCAACAGCGGGAACACGTATCTTTGCCATAGGTGTAGTGTAGAGGATCTAATCTGTGCTTGGCCGAAACAGAGAAAAGGAGGCGGATGAATTTTGGATCATCAAACATTACTTGTAACTGATCTTGACGGGACTTTATGGTTTGAAGGCGAACGATGTCACCCAAAATCATTAGATGCTTTCTATGCGATACAAGATCGGAACGTCCGGATCCTTGTTGCAACTGGTAGAAGGTTCCGCATTGTTGCCGATTCTTTCGCACAATTTGAATGGACAGTTCCTTGCTTATTGTTAAATGGCTCACTTTGTTACGATTTCAAGACAAACCAAACTCTCTTCACAGTGCCATTTTCAGAAGAAGCAAGTACATCAATCTTGGAAATCTTCAAAGACCATGGTTTATCACCAACAGTTTACGCAGATGATAGTTACGTGTACGCGAAAAAGCCGACAACGAGCAGAGGACACATTGAGGCAATAGGGCAAGACCTAATCCGCACACAAAATCTTAATGTGTATAAGCAAGGGTTGAATGTTCTTAACTTCTGTATTCTCGGTGTTCCAAAACTAGATTTAGACAATGTAGTTGGTAAATTGAGTTCAACCGGTTTAGGGAACCCGTCCTTCTACGTTGATAAGCTCTTTGGCGGTTATTCACTAACTGTGCAGCCACCCGAAGTCTCAAAATGGTCTGGAATCATGCAATGGTGCGAAACAGTGGATTTTAGGCCTTCGCGAATTGTTGTAGTCGGCGATGCAGGAAATGATCTGGAAATGTTAACTAACGCTGATACAGCAATTGTCGTTGACGGGGCGGAACAACGATTACTAGACCTCGCCGACCATATTATTGATGGCCCTAATATTGGAGGTTGGGCAAAGGTATCAGAACTACTTTGGTAAAAAACTTCTCTTTCACGATTAGGAGAGGATGTCTAGTGTTACAGATTATTTTAGTCTCCCTGACGATTTCTGATAACTCTTCTCAGCGAATATGCTTTACACATAATCTTTCGTAAAGGAGTTTCATGTCTATTTCTTCTTGGGATGACTACCCAGTTCATCAAGCGGCTGAATATATTCGACATCCAGCTACTAGCGACAGAAACTTTTATGACAGGTATTACTTTAACCTCCATGGCTCATCTGATGAGGTAATGACAATCTTCGGTTTAGGCCAATATCCCAACTTGGGTGTTACTGATGCCTTCATTGTTGTTGGGACAGAAGAAAAACATAGTGTTGTCAGGGCCTCAATGCCCTTGAAAGATAGATCTAAACTACAAGTTGGTCCGATATCTATTGAGATATTAGATCCATTGAAATCACTTCGTGTCCAGTGTGAACCAAATGATTGGGGCATCGAAATGGATGTTACATGGACTGCGAGTCATCATCCGCTTGAAGAACCCAGACAATATTTACGTAGAGAAGGCAAAGTTGTTTTTGATACTATGCGTTTCGCCCAGTTGGGAAGGTGGGATGGATTTCTTTCCACGCCGGATCATTCATGGAATGTGTCTCCTGATTCGTGGGGTGGAAGTCGAGACCGATCCTGGGGCGTCCGTCCAGTTGGTGAGAAAGAGTCGGATGGCATAAGACAAGAGGTTTCAGTAATGGAAGGTTTATGGAATTACTTCCCTGTGGATTTCGATGATCATTCAATCATTTATATGCTTCAAGAAACAAATGAGGGCGTTCGAGAGCTAGAAGAAGCTATGCGAATTTGGCATGATCCGAAGAAAGCAAACGAATGGCTCGGTACACCAACCTATGAACACCAACTCGTACCGGGTACCAGAATGCTTGAAGGATCCACAATCCATTTTCCTGATGCTGAAATTACTATGCAGTGCACTCCCCTGCTCGCAAATTACGTCGCTATGGGGACAGGTTATGGAATTGAAGATGATTGGCGCCATGGGATGTATCAAGGACCGGAACTTGTTGTTCAGGGCTTAGAAAATTATGTCGCTGACATAGCAGGAATAGGACAGTACGGCATCGTTGACCATGTTGGGCGCTTTGAATACGATGGAAACGTTGGTTACGGATTATACGAGCACGGTTTCTGGGGTCGTTTCGAGAAGTATGGTTTATTTGACCGGGCTGCAACTTTTCCAACTTGAAATTGAATTCGCTGAGCGAAGTAGTCAATGTTTAAGGTAATGTGACTGTAGGTCAAAAATTGACTGCGGGAGAGTTCAACTATGTTGGCGCCGAAGGAGCAAGGGTCCCCCCGAAACTCTCAGGCAAAAGTACCGCAGGAAATAGGCCTATCTGGAAAGAATGTTGACTCATTCACCGAAGGGGAAAGACTGAAAAGTCGAAGCTCTCAGGTACCGAGACAGAGGGGGACGCTACTAAAAGTCTGAGGTACCGGAATGTCAAATATTGAGCAATTTTCCAAACGACACATTGGGATATCAAACAGTGATCGTCAACGCATGTTGTCATCACTCAACATATTGAATTTAGAAGAACTTGTTGATTTAACTGTTCCGCGCAACATCAGAGATTTATCCGACGATTTGGAATTGCCTGATCCACTTTCTGAACAGCAAGTGTTAGCGAAGCTTAAAGAAATCGCTGCTATGAACGAGGTTAAGACGTCCATGATCGGTCTAGGTTATTATGACAGCCATACTCCTGCAGTAATTCAGCGGAATATTTTAGAAAATCCTGCGTGGTATACGGCGTACACTCCATATCAGCCAGAAATTTCCCAAGGTCGTCTTGAAGCTCTTTTGAACTTTCAGACTCTTGTCAGCGATTTAACGGGTTGCGATATTGCGAATGCTTCATTGCTGGATGAGCCAACAGCTGTCGCAGAAGCTATGACTATGTTAAAGAGAGTGTCCAAAGGAGATGGCAATACCTTCCTGTTAGATAGTGATTGTTTTCCACAAACGATTTCTGTTGTCCAGACTCGTGCAGAAGCGATGGGAATGAAAGTTATCGTCGGAGATCCTGACAACCCTCCGGATGATTGTTTCGCCGTAATGTACCAATCGCCGAGAGCCTCAGGTGAAGTTCCAGATTTAACGACCGCTATCACTACTCACAAGAAAAATGGATTACTGGTTGGGGTAGCCGCTGACCTCTTGTCTCTCTGCATGCTCACACCCCCGGGAGAATTCGGCGCTGATGTAGTCGTCGGAAGTGCCCAACGTTTTGGTGTTCCTTTAGGTTTCGGCGGACCCCATGCTGGTTACATAGCGACACGTCATGAATATCGGAGATCGTTACCTGGAAGAATTGTGGGAGTTTCAATTGATGCTCATGGCGACCACGCTCTCAGGCTCGCTCTACAAACTCGAGAACAACACATTCGCAGGGAGAAAGCGACGAGTAATATTTGCACGGCACAAGTGCTCCTCGCAATTATCGCAGGAGCTTACGGCGTCTACCATGGACCTGAGGGCTTAAAGAATATCGCTGAAAGAACGCATGGTTTGATGAACCAATTTGCTGCAACTCTAACGTCATCTGGTTACGAAGTGATCACTAAACATTGGTTTGACACAATCACGATTTCCACCAATGGTGAAGCAGAGTCAATTACCAAAAGAGCAAGCGACATTGGGTACAACCTCCGATATGTCGATGCAGACCATATAACTATCTCCTTTGATGAAACCACTCAAATAGATGATCTCATTACACTGCTCTGCATTTTTGATACCACAAATCTTCAAGAAATTAAACAAAGCTCAATTCCAGAGTCGATGCTTCGCACGTCGCCATTCTGCGAGCATCCTGTGTTCCACTCGTATAGAAGTGAGACTGAAATGCTCCGGTACTTAAGGCGTCTAGCTGATAAGGATCTCGCATTGGATAGAACCATGATTCCTCTTGGGTCATGCACAATGAAACTCAATGCTGCAACAGAAATGATTCCGATCACTTGGCCTGAGTTTGGTAAAATTCATCCTTTCGTACCAACTGAACAGAGGCAAGGATATACCCGATTAATTCAAGAATTAGAAGATTGGCTTGTAGCCATAACTGGGTATTCAGCTGTCAGCCTGCAACCGAATGCTGGTTCGCAAGGTGAACTCGCTGGACTCTTAGCAATTCGGGCGTATCACGTGTCACGAAATGATCATGAGCGAGATGTTTGCCTGATACCCGCATCTGCGCACGGTACCAACGCTGCAAGTGCCATTATGGCTGGAATGAAAGTAATCGTTGTTGAATGCGACGAGAATGGCAATGTTGATTTAGGTGATTTGATTCAAAAATCAAGTGAGAATAGTGACTCGCTTAGCGCCATTATGATCACTTACCCGTCCACACACGGTGTTTATGAGGAATCAGTAACGGAAATCTGCGACATCGTTCACCGACACGGAGGACAGGTTTACCTAGATGGTGCTAACCTCAATGCATTAGTTGGTGTGGCCCAACCTGGTCGATTTGGTGCTGATGTCTCCCATCTAAATCTCCATAAAACCTTTTGCATCCCGCACGGAGGTGGTGGTCCAGGCGTTGGACCTGTCGCAGTAGCGGAACACCTCGTTGAGTTCCTCCCAAGTCACCCTCTAGCTGATGATTGCGGTACTGGTAGCACAGTAGGGCCAGTGAGTGGTGCCCCTTGGGGCTCCGCTGGCATACTTCCGATATCGTGGTCATATATTGCCATGATGGGTTCTGAGGGTTTGACACAAGCCACACATACTGCGATCTTGTCAGCAAATTATGTGGCGAAACAGCTTTCCGAGGACTACAGCATTCTCTTCACGGGAAGCAATGGATTCGTTGCACATGAATGCATTATAGATATCCGCCCGATCACAGCTGAAACAGGCGTTACCGCTGACGACATAGCGAAGCGGCTCATGGATTACGGATTCCACGCACCAACGATGTCCTTTCCTGTAGCAGGGACTTTAATGATAGAGCCGACAGAGTCCGAATCACTTCTAGAGTTAGACAAATTCTGCACTGTGATGAGAGCGATTAAAAGAGAGATAGATGATGTGAAAAACAGTGTGGTTACGTATGAGGAATCTATGTTACGCAATGCACCGCACACAGCTGTTCAGGTAACCGCAAACGATTGGGGGCACCTGTACTCACGGGAGGAAGCAGCATATCCTCTTCCGGCATTGAAAGTTAATAAATACTGGCCACCAGTTGGTCGAATTGATGGAGCCTATGGTGACAAGAATCTTGTCTGTAGTTGCCCAAGTATTGATGATTACCGAGACTGATTATACTTATCCGATAAAGAAAGAAGAATGTTCCATGCCAGACGCAATTGTAGAGAAAGATGGCCACTTAATGGTCGTCACAATGAACCGCCCGAAGAGAATGAACGCTATCTCAGGTCCGATGATTGTCCGCATGTATGACGCGTTCGTAGAAGCTTCCGAAGATGACGATATTCGATGCATAATTGTGACTGGAGCTGACGGGAATTTTACATCTGGTGCAGATTTGCGCGCGATGTCTGGAGATGCAGATGATTCCGATACCGGTATCGACATGAAGGCTCGGTCAAAAGAGGATCCGGAAATTCATTGGAAAGGTTTACTACGCTCTTTTCGGCCGACCAAACCCATCATTGCTGCCGTTGAGGGGGTCGCAATCGCTGGCGGAACTGAGATTCTTCAAGCAATGGACATACGTGTCGCTGGAGAGAGCGCCAAATTTGGCATCTCCGAGGCGAAATGGAGCCTATATCCGATGGGTGGATCAGCAGTTCGTCTACGCCGACAGATCCCCTATACCGTTGCTGCTGAACTGCTACTGACTGGGAAACATATTACAGCTACGGAGGCCAAAGAAATTGGCTTAATTGGGCATGTAGTCCCTGACGGATCTGCCATGAACAAAGCAAGAGAAATCGCAGATCAGATTTGCCAGAATGGTCCGCTCGCCGTTGAAGCTATTCTCAGAACACTTCATGAAACTGATGGAATGACGGAACAGGAAGCACTTGACCATGAATACTCCTACGGGTGGGACGTGTTTTCAAGTGCCGATGCAAAGGAAGGGCCGAAAGCCTTTTCGGAAAAACGCGTACCTGAATTTAAAAGACGTTAGCGATTAGACAAGATTAACTAGGTTTTCTCCACTCAATAATCGCATTGCATTATCTGTCAACAATTGGATCGCATTTTGTTCATAACTGTCGAATGAAACTGAGCAATGTGGAGACAAATATAAATTTGGAGCGTCCCATAGCGGATCTTCTATAGGTAATGGTTCATTGCGTACTACATCTAGAATCGCAGCTCGCAAATGCCCTGAATTCAATGCGTCAATTAGATCTTCTTCCACCACATGCGTACCACGAGCAATATTGATGAAAATAGCTCCTTCTGGCATCAGTGAGAATAGATTACGGTCAAACATGTTTTCAGTCTCTCTAGTAGCTGGTGCTGACATCACCACTACGTCACACCAAGGAAGCAAAGCGTTGATGTCTTCACTGGGGAATATTTGATCGACTGACGATATTGCCGAAACATCATCTATATTTCTTTTGGATGCAAGGACTGTCATACCGAACGCTTTAGCTTTTTTTGCAATTTCTGAACCTATTGAACCGAGTCCAATGATACCGATCGTCTTCCCTTCAGTTTGGTTCCCGAATTGTACTTGCCATTCCTTTCGCTCCTGTTGATCGTCAAGTTTCCGTAAATGTTTAAATTCCTGCAGTAATCGAGCAAAAACAAATTCAGAAATAGCTGGAGATGCGATCCCGCGCGCACTTGTTTGCTTAACTCCCATTTCTGTTAAGGCAACTGAATCAATATGGTCGTAACCAGCTGAAACCCCTTGAAACCATATAGCTTCTGGGAACAGCGTTTCAGGATGTGATGGCAAATCCATTGAAACGATAGCGTTGCATTGACGCCATTGCTCAAGGTATTCAACAGGGATATCCGGCTCTTCTATGTTTTCTATATTGCGTCCCAGATTGTGCCCACGTGATGAGCGCAATTCTGAAGTTTCCAAATATGGGGTCCAAAATAATTCAACCGGGTTATGCTCGCTCAATACTTGCAATACATCTTTTTGCGAACGTAAAGGGAAAAGGACAGCTACTTTCAGTTGATTTATTTCCATGTTCAAACCTTGAATTACGAATTCACTTTTCTTCAGGCTAGTCTGCTTTCGTTGGATCTGGTAGAAAGTCACTATGGATAAACACAACAGAACAGTCGTTATAACTGGAGGTGCTAGTGGGATAGGTAAATCACTTGCTATCCAATATGGCCGTAACGAATATAACGTCATCATCGGCGATATCGAAGAACCTGTGTTAGACACTACGGTCAGCGAATTGCGGGCCGAAGGTATCAATGCACTAGGTATCCCAACAGATGTTTCTGACTTAAATTCCGTCCAAGCCTTAGCTAATGCTTCAGACGATGTATTCGGCCCGCCTTCAGTTGTATGTTTAAATGCAGGAGTAGGTGCTGGTGGGAACATGGGCGAAATAGCTATTTCGGACTGGCAGTGGGTTCTATCGGTGAATTTGTGGGGTGTTATTCATGGATTATCCGTGTTTCTCCCCTCACTGCAGGAACAAAATAATGGGCATATTGTCATAACATCTTCTATTGCTGGGCACCTTTCATACCCTCGAATGGGGCCCTATAATGCTTCAAAGCACGCTGTACTCACAATTGCTGAAACCCTGTATTTTGAATTAGCTGAAGCTCAGTCAAACGTTGGTGTCAGCGTTCTCTGCCCCGGATTGGTTCGAACACAAATCTTAAACAGTGAACGAAACCGTCCAGAGGCATTAATGGAAACACCCATGACTGTTTCTGATGAAGAACAAGTGATCCGTGAAGCTATCGTGCGAGAAGTCTACGACCAGGCGCTTGACCCATCTATCGTCGCCAAACTCGTCTACGAAGGAGTTGAAGCAAAAAATTTCTACATATTCACTGATGATTCATTCGCTGATGCTCTCCGTCAACGCCATCACAATATAGAGAAGGCTCAGAACCCAAATCTAGGTGCCAATTTAATTGAGGAACACCTCAATGACTGAAACTGAGATACTGTAAGAACGACTGTGCAGAAATACGATCTAATAATCATCGGAACAGGTTCAGGCAACACAATTATCACTCCTGAATTTGATGACTTAAATATAGCGATCATTGAAAAGGGCGTCTTTGGGGGAACTTGCCTAAACCGAGGATGCATTCCTTCCAAAATGCTTATACACGTTGCTGATGTGATCACAGAAATTAACCGTAGCTATGAACTAGGCATAGCCGTTGAAGCCCCGACGATCAACTGGTCTGAGATCCAAACACGAATTTTTGGACGGATTGATCCCATAGCTGATGGGGGTGAAGATTACCGAAAAAATTTACCGAATGTAACTGTGTACGATGGCGAAGCTTCATTCCTAACATCCAATGAAATAAAGATCGGAGAGCAAATAATTTTTGGAGATCAGATTGTTATCGCTACAGGGGCTGACCCCGTTATCCCAACAATTAGTGGCTTGGACAATGTTCCTTTTCATACATCTGATTCGATCATGCGAATAAATGCGCTACCTGATCGCTTGGCAATAGTAGGCGGTGGCTACATTGCGACAGAACTCGCTCATGTGTTTAGCGCATTTGGATCTGATGTAGTGATGCTTGTTAGAAGCAATACTTTACTCCCACAGGAGGACATTTCTATTCAGGAACGGTTCGTGAATGAATTCTCTGCAAGAGTAGATATTCGGTTTGGAGCCATAGTTGACCAAGTGCAAAGCAAAGGCAATCTAATAATTTGTGAATATGAAGATGATGGACCGAATTATCTTGAAGTTGACACGTTACTCATCGCAACGGGGCGCTTACCGGATTTGGAACCACTTAACCTTAGAACTGCCAATATAAAAGTTGAAAATGGATACGTTGCCACTGACGAATACATGCGAACATCTGTTGACAATATTTGGGCTTTAGGCGATGTCACAAATCCCAAGCAATTGAAGCACACCGCCAATGCAGAAGCGAGAGTAGTGTCACATAACCTCATTCATGCTGATTTACGACAAGTAGACCTCGACCCAGTTCCCCATGCTGTTTTCTCAAACCCACAAATAGCTTCAGTCGGGCACACACAACAATACCTTGATGAAATGAACGTCCCGTATGTAACCGCAACTGAAGAGTACAGCGATGTCGCCTACGGCTGGGCGATGGAAGACACGGCTGGGTTCTGCAAAATCATCGCCGATCCAGTAACAGGTCTGCTCCTAGGAGCTCACATTATCGGACCCCAATCGTCAACGATGATTCATCAACTAATTCAAGGGATGAAATTCAATCAATCAGTTTGGGAACTCGCTAAAGGATTTTTGTATGTCCACCCTGCATTAAGTGAAGTCGTAGAGAATTCGCTAATAAAAGTCACTGAAAAATGTGTCCAAAGGTAAGAAGGCCATTAAAAGCAATTTCATCATTTAATGCACAGCGTTACCACTGAGATGTGATCTATCCTTTGAGTATGTCCAGTTCATACGGTTCAATATTCAAAATTCAAACATTCGGAGAATCTCACGGCCCAGGAATAGGTGTGGTTATAGATGGCTGCCCTCCACGACTCCCTGTCTCCTTGGAAGAGATCCAATCTGATTTGGATAGAAGGCGACCTGGGCAAAGTTCAATAGTGACACAGAGAGATGAAAAAGACACTGTTGAAATCTTAAGCGGTTGGAAAAATGGTTTCACTCTTGGATCTCCCCTCGCATTGCTTGTTCGAAATGAAGACCACATAAGTGGCGCCTATGACCATCTAGAAAACGTGTACCGTCCATCTCACGCTGATTATACAACCGATACAAAATACGGTATCAGGGCCCATGAAGGAGGCGGAAGGTCAAGCGCTAGAGAAACTATTGGCAGAGTCGCTGCTGGTGCAGTCGCACGAAAACTGCTCCTCCAAGTCGCCAAGGTAGAAGTACTCGCTTGGGTGCAACAAGTTCACGATATTTCTGCTTGTTGCAATATAGATGATATTTCATTAACAGAGGTTGAGGCTGACCCAACGAGATGCCCAGACCCGAATGCTGCAATCGCAATCAATGACGCCATAGAAAAAGCCAGGCAAGACGGAGATAGCTTGGGTGGTCTCATACAATGCCGCATCCAAAACGTTCCGGCAGGATTAGGTGATCCTGTTTTTTCTAAACTTGAGGCGGAACTCGCAAAAAGCATGCTGAGTCTGCCAGCCTCAAAAGGGTTTGATATAGGAAGCGGATTTAATGGAATCACAATGACCGGACGCGAACATAATGATGCTTTTAAGAGTGATCTTGATGGTGGAATCCACACAGTAACTAATAATTCCGGTGGCATTCAAGGTGGTATTTCAAATGGTGAGAATATTAACTTTCGAGTTGCATTTAAACCCACTGCGACAATTTCATCCCCCCAAGAAACAGTTGACACTGAGGGGAATGAAGTGCAACTTAAAGCGAAAGGACGGCATGATCCTTGTGTCTTGCCCCGTGCTGTACCAATGGTTGAAGCTATGGCTTGCCTAGTTCTTTGTGATGCACTACTTCGTCAAGCAACGATTGATTTCCTATAAAGGATCCTGCTTACCTTTTATAGAAAGGCATAGGAACAATAGTTGCCTCTATTTCGCCTTTTCGACCCTCTATAAAGACGTGGTCACCAGTGGAATACGTTGCTGGTAATAACGCAATAGCTATTCCGTGTTCAAGAGTCGGAGAAAAATTTCCACTGGTAATAATACCTATTTCAGTGTCGCCACTTACTATGCCTTGCCCTGATCTTGGGGGACGTCGTCCAACAGTGGAAAGTCCGTAGAGTTTTTGGCTAATTCCATTATCTAGTTGATTCTTGATGGCTTCTCTCCCCAAGAATTTTTGCTTGCTCATTGATACAACCCATTTCAAATTAGCTTCTATAGGCGTTATCTCTGGATTCAGTTCATTTCCGTGGAGCGGAAGTCCTGCTTCTAATCTCAGTGTATCTCTAGCCCCTAGTCCGGCAGGAGTCGCACCGGATTCAATCAATCGAGACCATAACTCGGTAGCGTGATCCACTGGAACACTTATTTCTAATCCGTCTTCGCCGGTGTATCCGGTTCCGGCAACTGTGATAGGTAAATCTTTAAAATCTATTTGTTCCACACAGAATCGTGAAACCGACGATGCTTCTACCGAAATACTGGAAAGTACTTCCCGCGCATTGGGACCTTGAACTGCGATGACCGCTCGATCATGCGTAGTTTGAGCAATCTCGAGATCTCCAGATACAGATTCCAATGCTGATATTACTCTTGTGGTGTTCGATGCATTTGGCATAATTTCGAAACAAGAGTTGGAAACCCACCAAATTATCACATCATCCATTACTCCCCCGCCGCTATTAAGTAGGTGACTGTATTGGGCTTTCCCAGGTGTTATACGCTCAAGGTCATTAGTAAAGGTTCGTTGAAGTGCACTGAGCGCTTCATCACCTCTCACTCGGAGACTCCCGAGATGAGAAACATCAAATATTGCACACCCTGTCCGGCAAGCATGATGTTCGGCGATCGTTCCGTCTCCGTAAGATAGCGGCATGTTCCATCCCCCGAATTCTGCAAACTTTGCTCTAGCTGCTAGGTGTGCATCATGTAATGGGGAGTTCAGAAGTTCCGAAGACACAAAATGGATTAGCTTCCAGTAACTACCTGAGGCGGGAGTTCTTCATCAGAACCTACGGGTCGCAACTCAATTATTGCAGAATCTACTTCTTCTTTCACGGTTGCTAATGGCAGTATATTGAGGACTCCTTGCCCTTGTTTTAATAGATCAACTAATTCATCACCGCTTTGAACAAGAACAGTCTTATTTCCTGAAATAACAAGATTTACTTGTGTGACATCCTCATCAAGATTGTCTTTAAGAAATTCGAAAATTTTACGAATTTTTTCAACCTTTATTCCACCATCAATGAGGTTTTTAATAACTCGTAATTCAAGTAGATCCTTATAGGAGTACCTTCGGCGGCGACCGCTTCCTTCTCCTTTATCTATTGAGGGAACGACTAATTCTGTTCGTGTCCAATAGTCAAGTTGGCGGTAGGTAATACCAACAATTTCTGTCACCTTTGTTCCGGAAAATGATTGTTCAACATTTGTATTGTCCATGAGCTGCCTTTCGGTAGTGATTATTAAATCACAGATGGGAAATTACGCCTTTGTAACTAACACTAGGGTAAGCAGATTTTCACAGATACACAACATTTGGTGTCTGGGGATTATTAGGACATGAAATCATCAGGACTAATCTCTTCTAGAAAATCAAGGAATTCAGCAACTACAGTTTCTTGTGTTTCATCTTCCAATCTCTCTCCTGCTTTATCCAAAACTGACTCTTCCACGAAGATTGGAGACTGCATTCGCGTCGCCAAAGCTATTGCGTCACTTGGTCTACTGCTTATTCGCTTTTCACCATTTTGTGTCAATAAGTGAAGTTCAGCAAAGAATGTCTTATCCTTTAGTTCTGTTACGACGACTCTCGTTAAAGTCGCTTCCATTTCATTTAGTGTGGTTGTAAATAAATCATGCGTTAGAGGCCGAGGAGGTTGTGCGTCGCGGAGGATGAGATCAATAGAAAGTGCTTCATTTCTTCCAATATAGATAGGGAGAAGTAGTCCCCGATCGTTACTTTCTCTCAATAGAACAATTGGTGTCTTACCCGGATCAACAGTTTGGACTCCAAGAAGTTCCATTTCAATCATATGTAGAACATAACTGCTTTTCTGAGAAATTACTCCTCTTCAATTCCCGATACGCGGTGACGTTTCATGTATGGACCTCCGTAGAAGTAGATTCTTCAAATCATTTCCCAATTTAGCTAATTCGGTCACAGCTCGACTCGCTTCACTCCCATCCAATCCAGTTAGTCTCTGATCAATAAGAGCAGCTTCCGCATCGGCTGCTCGTTTGAGTTGACGTAAGTGTCTTGGCTCTATACCAAATGTGAGGAACCGGATGATTATCTGCGTTACGAACAAATCATCTGCGTTATATGTTTCCCCTGTTGCATCATTTTTTTTGGGGAGAAGGCCGTATTGTTCTAAATCAGAAAATGTTGAAGCGGTTATACCTGTCCTTTTCATGAGTTCTTCTTTCGTGAACTCCAGAGTTTCGTCAGGTGGTGTAGCTGGGTCAATCTGTGGCAATTGCAGAACAGAGGCCTCATTTTTTTTACTAGCAGTCCCTAATCGTTCCCTGATTACGTTTAATGGAAGAAAATGCTCTCGTTGCATCTTCAACACCCACCTCAATTGGTTGAGATCTTTGTCGCTATATCTGCGGTAACCCGAAGTTGACCGTTCGGGAGTAACTAAACCTTTTGTTTCCAGAAATCTAACTTTTGAAATAGATACATCTGGAAATTCATCCTGCAAAGTTTCAACAAGTCGGCCTATCGAAAAGAAAGCCGGAGAATTCACTAGTTGCTTTCTTGGAAATACACAAGCCGGAACTTGCCGATTTGTAGAACATCACCTGGAACAAGTCGTTCATTTAGCTCTATCTGACTTTTATTAAGATATGTTCCGTTTAAGGAACCAACATCACTTACATGAGCAGTGTTATCAATCAGTTCAATCTCAGCATGCCTTCGAGAGACAGTAATGTCATCAAAGAAGAGGTCGCTGTCAGGGTGCCTTCCAAGTGAAGATGTTCCTGGGGAAAGAATGTATTTCGCTCCAGCAATAGGACCATCAGTAGCCACAAATCCAGCGATAGCCGCACCAGCATCAGTTGAAACATTTGCTATATCATCAATTAACAAAGTTTCGGTTGGCTCTTCTTCCTCAAGTTCATTATCCATAATCACCCTTCTATTAATTCTCGATACTGTTCAGGAGTTAACAAATCTTTGGTTACAGATTCACCATCAATTTCCATAATAAAAATCCAACCGTCACCATAAGGGTCTGTATTCAAAAGTTCAGGAGAGTCATCTAACTCTGAGTTGGCTTCTACTATTTTCCCAGTGAGCGGTGCATAGATATCAGACACTGATTTCGTTGATTCAACTTCAGTAACAGTTTGACCGCTATTAACACTCTCTCCGACATTAGCCGCATCAACAAAAACCACATCTCCGAGAGCATCTTGGGCATAGTCTGTTATCCCAATCTTCACCTTGTTACCGTCAACCAGTACCCATTCATGATCACTGGTATACATGAGGTTCTCTGGAACGTTCATATGTTGACTCTACATCATGTACCGGCTAAAGCGCTATCCCCTTAAAGCATCTGCTCTCTATGTTCTCGCAAAGCAGTTCTCGCAAGCGGAATGTATCCAAATGCTGCCCAGAAATGCAGTACCAGAGATGGTAAACCAATCGCATACGCTAATACTTCATAAACAGTTGATTGAGTGCCGTGAACTGCAGTTGCAAATAGAAACAATGGGAATGCAAACATTAGACCGAAGCTACTTGTTTTTCCCATCCAAGTTACGGTTAAAGCACGCGCCCCCAATCCTCCTAATATCAAAGCAGCGATAGCTACGACACCTTCCCGGATTAAGGTCAGAACGCCGAACCAAACAGGAACCGACCCATCGATGAGCATTGAGAATACGGCTACCAAAAACATGATTCTGTCAGCAGTCGGGTCGAGAATTTTTCCTAATTCGGAAACTTGATTGAATCGTCGTGCTATCCACCCATCTACCCAATCTGTAACGCCAAGAATTGATAGCAATATCGCTGCAGATAAAGGGTCATTTTTTTCAAGTAACAACCAAACAAAAACAGGTACAGCGCAGAGTCGCAAAATTGAAATAAAATTGGGAACAGTTGCGATATTGTCGCGCCATCTCTCCTGAGAAAAACCACTCTCGTCCATTTACATAGCATACGCTTATGTTTAGCTATAAGGAAAGGAAAGCACATGCCCTCAGTCTTTACACTTATTATTAACGGAGAACTTCCGGGGCATTGCCTTTGGAAAGATGATATTTGCGTTTCGTTCCTAACGATTAACCCCTTGACGGCAGGGCATTCACTAATCGTCCCAATTGAAGAAACTGATCACTGGCTGGACCTTCCCGAAGACACTAATAAGCATTTAATGCAAGTAGCCTCATATATCGGAAATGCACAAATGGAGGTGTACCGCCCACGTCGAATTGGGCAAATAATCGCTGGATTTGAGGTTCCCCACACCCACATTCACGTATTGCCAATTTCGACGATGCGAGATTTAGAATTTAGTCAGAATCCTCCAGCTGCCGAACATGAAGATTTAGCACAAAATGCTTCTCTGCTTCGCACAGCATTACAAACAGATGGCCACGAAAAGGTCGTTGATTCTTTTAGCTGATTGACTGCAACCCCAATGAAGCTGCTACTTGCGGTGTTGCGTAGGCTTCTATCCCTGAATTATCATATACCCGAACGAAACGTTGGCTGATTCGAAGATCAGCTTGGAAATCTAGGATGTCAACTCCCGTCCAACCAATAGGAACTTCGCTTCTATCAAAAATAAACCAATTCACATTCCTTACAGCTTCGCTTCCAAGCCGATCATCATATTCCTCTGGAAGTTCGAATTCCCAGAGAGCAATTCTTTCTGTTAGCAAAGGGAGCATTTTGGGTGCGGCTCGTACTACTGCATCGTCGGGGATTAAATCAGCGACTTCAAGCCTTGCCACATCCACTGGTTGACGTCGGCCCCAAGCCCAAGGGTCTTCATATGGAGATGTAACTGAATTCGCTACAAAGAAGACGGCAGCGGTTATCAGAAGGGCCCCAAGAACGGTTCGATCAACGTTCACTCTTTGTACAATAACTCTACCTGTTTTTTGAACAGCAAATATTAGAGCCACGAACATGCAAACCGTCACGGGTACTCGCTGACCTGCTTCTGCAAATTCACCCGGAGGTACATCTGCTGTTAGATACAGAGCAAAAACTGGAAGGCACGGCATTAAATAACGTGGGGCAACTATCGGCAAGAAGAGAACTGGCGCCAGTAATGCTACTGCCACATCAAAGTTTGCTTCTGAGAATAGCTCAGTAGCAAATGAAACTGGATGGATGAGTATTCCCCATAGAACAGAAAAGGGGTTGCCAGAGCCATACTTTGAGAACGCGTTAACATGTGGGAAAACTCCCCCGTTATAAAGTGGTTGAATTCCTAAAATAAAAATCATTGACCAGGAAAAACCAGCGGCTAATGTCTGGTAGCCGAGTTTCTTCTTTCCTTCCAAAATCCATAAAGCGCCCAAGCCTGCAATGAGCAACCCAAGATCTGATCGTGTTATCAATGCGAAGAGAACCATTGCCCAATATTTGTATTTTTTATCAGTGAATGCGCAAAGGACAGCAGATAACAATGCCGGGATGGCAAGTGATTCAAGATGGAATCCGGCAAGGTTTAGAGTATGAATAGCGCCGTACAAGGCGTAAACAGCCATGATCACAGTGCTTGTTCCTGTTCTCAGATTTGCAACATCTCTAGAAAGTCGCCAAAGCGGTACGATCGCGAAGGCTAATGCTGCCGACTGGATTGTGATTAGCGTAATAGCTGTGGGCAAGAAAGTGGTTAGAACAGCTACCGGGTAAATCAAAAAACCTCCTTGACTTGCTAGATAATTTTGACCGAATAAAGAAGACTCCGGTGTGTACCCTTCTCCGATCAGCCAGACTGATTGCATTACTGAAGCGAGTTCCGCATCTTGACTAAGTTCTCGAGATTTAGCGAGAGCTAATAGTATAAAGATTGTCCAAAGGAAGGCCCCAGCGATCCACGGGAAAGTTCGGTCAAAAACAGCGCTTTCAAACCTTGCTTGCCAACGCAAAAGTCGGTATTCAAGCCTTTTCCTCCAATGTAAACTCATAGTTTCTAGAGTTTAGTACTTAGCTCGGTATTTGACATCCAGCTTCCAATAAGTACTTGGACATAGACGATTGAGTTCCATTGCCTATTTTAGTTAAGATGATGGGGTGCTCACGTCATAATTATTGACCCAGTGACCTAGTAAATCACTATTGATCAAACCGAACATCTAGTTTCTTATGCTTCGTCACGAAAGGAATCCTTGCAACGGCTACAAAGAAATCACCATGCTGGTCCAAATCACGAATTTACTCTTTCAAGCATACCTATCTTAAAGACGGCGACTATTTCTCATTACGAAATTGCGGTAGAGCTCTAATCCCATAACATAAAACTATGCAATATGATGTTGTACTCTTCGACTTGGACTACACCCTGTTTGATTCTGCGCTTTCAGAAACAGACGCTCTGCAGTTGACCTTTCAAAGACATTCTATTGATCTCAATGCTCCGCTTTTAAACATGTACAGGTCAATAAACACCAAACTTTGGTCTGATTTGGAGATGAATCTCATCAGTCTTGAAGAGCTCAGAGTTGCTCGTTTTCAAATATTATTAGATAACTTAAAAATTGATATTGATGCGCGGTCGTTAGCAGATACTTACACACATAATCTTGGTATATGTGGTGGGCTATTACCCGGTGCGAACGACCTTTTAATGTCACTTGTTGGGAACGTAAAGCTCGCATTAGTGACTAACGGTGTTGCCATTACCCAGAGGTCACGAATTCGCAAGTTCAATATAGAACAATTCTTTGATGCAATCGTAATCTCAGGCGAGTTTGGTACACCTAAACCAAATCCCGAAATATTCTCTGAAGCATTACGACTCCTAGATCACACTAACAAAAAGAGTGTTCTTATGGTCGGGGATAGTTTAAGTTCGGATATAGCAGGTGCGACAAATTTCCATATTGATTCGTGCTGGTTTAACCCTCTTGGCAAACAATCAGATGGCCGGCGATTCCCAACACATACTTGCGATTCATTCGATGACCTGGTGAGGATTATTCTTTGATTTTTTACTGATTTCAAATGAGGTGCCTCTCGTGCAAACTACTTTGTACGCTTCTTAAAAGGAAAGAGTCATGTTGAGTTTCAGCATTTAACTTACACCCTCAAAACACCTACAAATAATATGTTGGTTTCATCCGAAAAGATCTTTAATCTCCCATAGCGCAGCCTGAGAATTCTGGAAGTGGATAGCTTTCATTCCAGTTCTTTCCGCACCAGCTACATTATGAATAAGATCATCTATCATAAGACACGATTTTGTTGACACTCCCAACTGGTGAGCGGTTAGTTCATATATTTCAGGATCGGGCTTACGCAATCCAACTTTCGAAGAGTCGATTATCACATCAAAAAGCTCATTGACCCGAATTGTTTGTTCAATGACTGGACGGAATTCGGGGACAGCGTTTGTTAGTAGAGCCACTGGAATGCCCTTTGCTCTTAACCATTTGACAGCGTCATCCATTATTTCATCTGCTTCATTTTCTGCATCAGCTACCCAAGGTAAAAAGATGTCAAGATCAAACGTTATTTCATGTGGATCTAATATCTTTTGCATCTGGATTGCGAAAGCATCATCAAGCGGTTGCCGACCACATTCTGCTTCAAACCACGGATTAACGTAGTCTTTGCTTTCTCCTAAAATTAGTGAAATTAGAAGATTAGGTTCAGCATTGAATTCATTAGCTAGCATATGAACTCTTCCTATCGGGGATTTTGCCATCACTCCCCCGTAGTCAAAGATTGCTGCTTGCAATGAATCCTCAGTCACTTTCTCACCTTACAGCGCATATATTCGCTTCCATTGCCCTATTCTTTATCAAATGGTCTCCGCTAACAGTGTCCCGTCAAATAGGTACGACGCTTCTTTGGCGAACTCAATTGAACTTAAATGGCAAAAACGATGGGAAGAGGATGGCACTTACCATGCACCGAATCCATCTGGCTCATTAGCAAGTGACTCTGAACGTATTAATTTGCCTAAATTGTTTGTTATGGACATGTTCCCTTACCCCTCGGGCACCGGACTCCATGTCGGACATCCTTTAGGGTTTATAGGAACTGATGTATACGCCAGATACAAACGGATGACTGGATACAACGTCCTGCACACTATGGGTTACGATGCATTCGGTTTACCGGCAGAAGAACATGCTCGCCAAACAGGCCAACACCCACGAGATAATACAAACTCAAATATAGAGAATATGCGTGGCCAATTGCGAAGGCTGGGTCTAGGGCATGACTTAAGGAGATCAATTGCCACAACAGATTTAGATTATTATCGATGGACGCAATGGATCTTTCTGCAACTCTTTAATGCCTGGTACGACGACGAAAAGAAATGTGCTCGGCCCATTTCCGAACTTGAAGATGCTCTCTCAAATGGCTCACGGACATTAGAAAATGGGGCAAGTTGGAATGCCCTAACCAGCCAAGAGAGGAAGGATTGCATCAATTCATACAGGTTAGCTTTCCTTGATGAAGCTCCAGTTAATTGGTGCCCAGCGCTCGGAACCGTTCTAGCTAACGAAGAGATCACATCTGAGGGGAGAAGCGAACGCGGAAACCATCCTGTATACAGGCGACCATTGAAACAATGGATGATGCGAATTACTGCATATGCCGACCGCCTTCTTGATGACCTCGAAAATCTTGATTGGAGCGATGCCATCAAGACTATGCAACGTAATTGGATAGGCAAAAGCAATGGTGCCGAAATCGTTTTCCCAGTTGCAGACAAAGAAATTGCAGTCTTTACTACTCGACCAGACACACTTTTCGGAGCAACTTACATGGTCTTAGCTCCTGAGCATCCACTTCTTGAAGAAATAGTTCCGAGTTCTTGGCCAGACGGAACGCCTGACGAATGGAAGCAAGAATTTCCAAATCCCCAAACAGCCATAGAAGCATACCAGCAATTAACGGCACAAAAAACTGATCTAGATAGGCAAGAAAATAAAGAGAAAACTGGGATTTTCCTAGGCGTTTACGCCAAGGTTCCAGTGAATGATAAACAAATACCTGTTTTTATTTCTGACTATGTGCTCATGGGTTACGGAACCGGAGCCATCATGGCAGTTCCGGGGCAAGACGAACGAGACTGGGAGTTCGCTGAACTTTTCAATCTAGATATCGTGCGAACAGTCGAACCACCCACTTCTTGGGATGGAAAAGCTTTCACAGGCAATGGGCCGGCAATAAACAGTGACTTCCTGAACGGCCTCTCAGTTGACGATGCAAAATCGAAGATGATTGAGTGGCTCGACACAACGGGAAACGGAACAATAAAAACTACATACAAACTAAGAGACTGGTTATTTAGCCGGCAACGATACTGGGGTGAGCCCTTCCCTATCGTCTACGGCGAGGACGGACTTCCTATCGGAGTCGACGAACGCCATCTCCCAGTTGAACTCCCGGATCTAATAGATTGGGCGCCGAGAAGTTTAGATGAAAACAGTGATCCTGAACCTCCCTTAGGACGTGCCAGCGATTGGGGGGCCATTGAGCTTGACCTTGGAGATGGTCTTCAATCTTACAAACGCGAGCTCAACACAATGCCCCAATGGGCAGGCTCGTGCTGGTACTATCTCAGATACCTTGACCCAGATAACAATGAAAACTTTGTAGCAAAAGACATAGAAGAATATTGGATGTCAGGTGATGCTGGTGGGGTTGATCTTTACGTAGGGGGTGTTGAACACGCAGTTCTACACCTTCTTTACAGTAGATTCTGGCACAAAGTCCTCTACGATTTAGGGCACGTCAGTTCTCTGGAACCGTTTCAGCGTTTATACAACCAAGGTTACATTCAAGCAGCGGCTTATCAAGATGCTAGGGGAATGTATGTTGAAGCTAGCGAAGTTATTGAGAATGGTGGTGCGTTCACCCATAACGATGAGCAAGTAACGCGATCCTTCGGAAAGATGGGTAAATCACTTAAAAATTCAGTCACACCAGATGAGATGTACGATGAATTCGGGGCTGATACTTTGCGTCTCTACGAAATGTTCATGGGACCCTTAGATCAAGATCGACCATGGGAAACAAAATCTGTCGTTGGCTCACAACGTTTAATTCAAAGAGTTTGGAGAAATCTCGTTGATGAAGAATCAGGCAACCTTAATATCTCCGACCTTGAAGCCTCTAAAGAGTTGCGTCAATTACTTCACCGAACTATCCAAGCAGTTAACGATGACATGGAAAACTTACGTTTCAATACGGCTATAGCCCGAATCACTGAATTAAATAACGAAATCACAAAGATCCCTGAAGACACGCCAAGAGAAGTGGCTGAGACTTTAGTGCTTCTTCTCTCACCGCTAGTGCCACATATTGCAGAAGAATTATGGGAAAAACTCGGTTACGAGACAAGTGTCGTTTACGTTTCTTTCCCACAAGCCGATACATCGCTTCTACTTGAAGAATCAATAGAAATACCGATTCAAATAAATGGTAAAGTGAAAAGCAAAATAACTGTTCCGAGCGGGTCTACCCCTGAAACAGTTCGAGAAATCGCGTTACAAGATCCAAAAATCAATACCATCATCTCCGGGGAAACTATTCGGAAGGAAATTATCATTGATGGCAAACTTGTTAACTTTGTGATCTAGATTCTTCCAGATCGATTGACTAGAGTTGGCCTATGGGTCGAGATGATAAATCAGGTTTATTTCTAGCAAATCCGGAAATCGGCGAACGATTCGGTGACCTGTACGGGACTTTCTGGTGCCAAGGGAACATTCCTCACGAATTGAAAGAAGTTATACGACTGCGCAATGCTCAAATAACGGATTGCGGCTATTGAAAGAATGTCAGATTTTCACTTGCCCGTGAGGCAGGCCTCACCGAAAAAGAAGCTTCTAAAATTAACGCTGGTGAACTGCAAGTCGACTTACCTGATCACTGGATCCCAGCACTTGAATTCACTGACCATTTTATACATACACCATCTCCCCTACCACAAAAACTTCTTTCAAAAATCTCAGACACATATACCAAAGACGAAATAACTGAAATCGCTTTAGGATTAGGCCTCTTTCATGGGTTTTCAAAAATGCTCATTGCTCTTGGGCGAGAGCCTGATGAAATGGCCACTACAATTATCCCCACGCCAACAAGCCCAACTGAACACTTAAGTATCACAGTCCCTGATTCGCATCCCGTTACTTCCTTGCTTTCATCCACTCCCGACCTCAAGGACCGGTGGTTGCACCTTGAAAATGCTCTATGGGAGATGAATTATTACCCAAAATCTGAACTTCAAATAATCCGTTCGAGAATGGCGAATTTATTACGCGTTAACCATAGATACGTAGACTTTTATAAAAGCGAACATTCCACCCTTACTGAACAAAGTATTTCGGACCAATTCGTATTTGATGTTCGATCAATCACGTTTGAACAAAGAAATGTGATCATTAACGAGTTTGGAACAGAAGGTCTACTGAATTTAATGATATGCCTAGCGCTTTACGATGGCATCTTCAGAGTCGCCGCAACCCTCGATTCATGGCAATGACTGTGTACGGTACGTGACACAATATCCACCTCCGATTTGAGAACGATACTCATAGATGAGCCCCGAAGAGCATTTCTCGTTTGCTCCAATAATCTCCCATACACTCGCATCTTCTCTACCGTCGCAGGGAACTTCTTCAACTGGAGCAATGTCAATACACAGCTTGGGCTCCCCATTTACTGTTCCAGGCACGTACTGAGTCTTTGGATTAGTCGAACTTGCATTACCTCCAATGACAAAACCGAGAACAATTGCGCCTGCAACCAAGACCAGCAAAGTAAGTAGCGGAACTGGTTTCATGAGCTTAGCAAATCCGCGAATTTCCATTTCTTCTAGAGATGCGACTCGTGTTACTCGAATTTGCTTTGATTCTTCTTCCGCTAGCAATTCTTCAGAGATTCTTCTACTGGTTTGACGAAGTTCATCGTCGCTGATTCTAATAGCTAACGATGCATCATATTTTTTCCGTTTTTCATAATTAGAAATAATGCTCCAAGCGGCATTTAGATCTTTCATTTCCTGTTCCCGCTTTTCCAATTCAGACCTCGTTAGCTCGGGGTGATTATCGGGATGGATAAGGCGCGCCTTCTTCAAGTAGTGCTTCTTAATAACAGCTAAGTCAGCGTTAGGATCAACGCCTAGGATTTCATAATGGTTTTTGCTCCGTGGCATTAGTAACTTCCTGTCATGACTTCCATAGATAAGATTAATCCCTAGACTATTTAGAAGCACCATTGAGGTATTTTTAGTATGAGTCATCTAGTTATGTGTAAGCGATGTCACGAAAGTGATGATCTAGAGGGTTTTTCTGAAAATGATCAAATTTCTGTCCGCTGTTTAAAGTGCGGACTTACCTGGGTACGAGACCTCACGCCCAAATGTTTGAAATGTGATTCCGTTAAAGTCAGGCCCGCATTTGAAGCGATTGTTTCCAAGTCGCGCGGAACCCAACTTTCTGTTCAGAGTTCAAAGTTAATATATCTGTGCGAGGATTGTGATGCTTCACGTCTTAAAGATTATCAAATACGGAATTCCCCAATCATGCCCAAAGACCTTCCAACTACGTAATATCTCCATGCAACGCTTCTGCGATCTTATCTAAGCTCGCTACTCGAGAACCCTTTATCAACACTGCTGAGTCTCCTCCCAATAGGCTATTCTCATCTAGTTTTTCTAAAGCTTCTTTCCACGATGAAACTTGAAGACCCCCATATTCTTCTACCCCTACAGAAATCACATGCACACCTAAGTTTCTAAGTCGATCACCTATCTCCATGTGTTCAGCAACACTTCTATCCCCAAGTTCTGCCATTAAGCCCAAAATAGCTATTTTTGTTTCAACGCCAGTTGACATAAGTGTGTCAATTGCAGCGTTCATAGACGCTGGGTTAGCATTGTACGAATCATTGATGATTAGCGTTCCATTTCTTATTCTTCGTAGATCCATGCGCATTGGTGATAGTTCAATGTTGCCAAGCGATCCGACAAGTTCACTCTGGTCTACACCAACAGTTAACCCCACTGAAATTGCTGCGAGAGCATTGAGGACATTGTGTACACCTGGAATATTCAATCTCGCTTCATCTTCACCCCACGGTGTCCTCAGCGTAAAGGATGCGCAAACATTTTCATCCGTGACAATATTCTCTGCGACGACATCAGCGTCGCGAAAACCAAACGTCATTACTTCTGCTTTCGTTCTTGACGCCATCAACCGGACGCGTTGGTCTTCTGCGTTCAAGATAGCTGTACCAGATTCCGGCAGACTCTCAATAAGTTCTCCTTTAGTCGCAGCTATTTGTTCTTCGTTTACAAAGAATTCTGTATGGGCCGCACTTACTTGAGTCACCAATCCGACAGTAGGGGACGCTATCTCACATAATTCTCGAATTTGACCAGGGCCTCTCGCCCCCATTTCTAAAACAACGTGTTCCGTAGAGTCGTCACACGAAAGAAGGGTTAAAGGAACACCGATCTCATTATTATGCGACAGCTTGCTAACATGCGTTGAATAATTATCGGATAAGCAGGCAAAAACAATATCTTTCGTGGTTGTTTTCCCAACAGAGCCAGTAATCGCAACGACCTCACCACAAATCTTTTCCCTTACGTATTTTGCTAAATTTTGAAGTGATAAGAGAGTATCTTCTACCTGTACTGCATTTCCTACAGCGTTTCCATGACTGAATAGATGCGCTTTAGCACCTTTCCGCAATGATTCACGTACATATTCATGTCCATCTCTTTCCGCTAGAAGAGGTATAAATAGTTCCCCTTTCTGAAGAGTTCTTGTATCGATAGATACCCCCTCTATCATCAAGGATCCGTCACCAAAGATTTCCCCTTCGCAGACATCCGCTATTTCTTGAATTGTGAGTTTCATTGGCATGTGGTGGCTACTCTATGGAAGGTACGGCACCGGATCAACAGGAACCCCGCTAATCCGAACCTCGAAATGCAAGTGAGGACCTGTTGAAAGTCCAGTCGTGCCGCATGCACCTACGTGCTCACCAGCGACAACATACTC
>Ga0066836_10000220_pt1 | contig 24979 bp, 20 predicted proteins | sample ETNtaG_18_FD_71568 | JGI IMG/M metagenome (GOLD analysis project Ga0066836, IMG submission 71568) | Marine microbial and viral communities from oxygen minimum zone, Eastern Pacific Ocean - ETNP201302SV91 | ecosystem: Environmental > Aquatic > Marine > Oceanic | place: Pacific Ocean: Eastern... | reverse complement strand
ATTTCCATCCTAGCCCATTTGGACCCCAAGTCTTTCATGCTCGCTTCGTCCCTCTCCCTTTCTAGTCTTGAAAGCATTTCATCCTCTGGCTCCCTGCTAATCCATGAGTCTGTTAGCCAGACTCCATGCGGCCTACCTCGACCAGCAATTATCACAACAAGAAGGATACCTGCCATCGCTGCAGCGATGGTGGAACCAATCACCGCGATTGCATAGTCGTCTTCGTCGAGAACTAATATTGAAACTACCACCATCAGAGACAGAATGAATCCAATGAGAACCCTAGCCAATCTGGATGACGGTGACTCCATAGCACGACGCATTCGGCATTTCGCATCAACTTGACCGACGAATGACTCACAACTCTTGGATTAGCTTGTAAATCTTGTATGGCAGCAGAGACCTGTTTACAGGTGTTACTTCCAGGATTCTAGCATCATCTCTTCTCCGAATGTCCTGCAATAGTGGGTGCCTGCTCTTTTTATGCAGAGTGAGGAGGGTGGGCATATCGTGCTGAAGGGCCAATCTGACCACATTCACAAAACCCTCGCTTTCCACAGTGAATTTCCCAACTTCGTCAACTACCAAAATCTCACAATTCCCTATGCTGTCCATTATTGCAGGAACAGCAACCCTGTCGATTTCAGAGGGATCTATTCCAAACCCAAGTATTCTGTTTCTGGAGTCAATTTCTCGGTGTGCCATTACTCCCTTCTCACCTGTGAGGATGTTTACGCACGCATATCCCACCCTTTCTCCATTCTCAATAACGGGCTCGCACCTCAATCCTCCAATCACGTGCTCTGGTGGAGAAGGCCCCTTTGTCCTCCTGAAGCCCCCTCCTTCTTCGGTAATCATGTCCATTACCTTCTGTAGGACAGCCGATTTTCCCGACCGGGGCAGACCAGTGATGCCAATCTTTGGATTGATTCCCATGCTGCTCTCCTTTGTCAATTCCAAGTTGGGAACGTACCGCGTATGCAAACCAAGGATATTAATCCATTCTCAAAATGGGCGTTTTTCCGGAACAAGGAAACTGGAATCCGAAATCCTCAGTCGTGATGCCCTTCACTTCTGAATAATGAAAATGGGGCCTCACCTTCTTCGATTTCGAACGGTAGCATTTCTATCTCGTAATTATTTAAGTTGTTGTTGGCCGCCCAAGCCTTTGACCATAGATCCAACTTTTCGGAATTTAGCTGAGAGGCCAAGAATCTCAAACCATCCTCAAGAGAACCGAACCTTTCTCTGAGGCTATCAGAAACCTCAATTGGAAGATCGAGGTAGCAAACTGAGTTACCCAGAACGCAACCTTCGGGAACCACAGCCCATACCAGCCTCCTGTCAGACTGGGGAATTACAATTCCCTGACAAACAATGCGAATCGGAGTTGACAATTCTTCCGGGCCCTTCCATGCAGAATTGCTAGATTCCGCTTTGGTCATGGACTCAGATTCAAAGGCAGGATGACGAAGAACTCCCCGTCCATCTATAAAATTAATATGAGCAGCCCTGATAAATGGGATCTGGCCATCCTTTCCATTCCAGTTGCAGATTTCTTTTGCCCAGATTGATCTCTCAACCTCCCCCACTCTAACCTTAATCGCCCTACCACTTGGATTCAGGCTCGTCCCCTCTTCGGCCAATCTGGGTTTATCGGCTAGATTATCTATTGCTGCAATGGTCCTTATTCTACCCTCTTCGCCTCTTGGCATCTTTGGTACTGCCCATGAAGTATCCGTCCAAGAGGACCATGGGCCCCTCTCTAACTCAAAGAATGGAGCCTCTGATTTTAAGCCCCGGCCTATTGCCAGATCATCGCTCACTAGAGGGCAGAAACTAGTAAGAACATCAGTCTCTTCTCCGACTGTAATCCCAATTACAGATACTCCCTGTGACCCTCCAAAAAGAAGCCTCGAGTCCTCAGAAAAAGACCACACGGAGTCCCAATCATTCTCTTCGACTAGTAACTTCCTAAGTGGAATGCTACTTTTTTCTCTTAGAACAGAACTAGGAACTACTAACCTAACTCTCCCTCCACTTTGAGTAAGTTGCAGAGACCTCTCTATGTAGAGCCTGTATAGATTCACATTACCCTTTATTGCTGAGAACCTAGCCCTCCCATCAGCACCCTTGAATTTCCTTAGTTCACCAGAGAGTTGTTTTCTCAGAAAACTTCCATCGGGGTGACCTCTGAACCTATCCTTTATTCTGAGCCACGGCGGACGAGAAATTAGTAGCATTGGCCCTTCATTCCAAGGCCACTCACCTCTGAGAGGATCAATGCATCTGACGTTACTTTCGACAATCATCTCAGCCTCATTAAGCCCAATTCTGGCTTCGTCGCCATCTCCATCTAGATCTACTAGACCAAGCCTTGCCAATACAATGACAATCCTCTTTCTAGCACTATTCACAGCTACTTCTGAGGTGTCAACTAATTGCAGTCCTTCTAGGAGCCTAAGAGTATCTTCTCTCCTCTCAGTTGGGGAGAAGTCAGCTAGTCTTTCCGCATGGATTCGCAAAATCCTCTCTGCAAATAGCCCCCCACCTACACAAGGATCTGCAAACGGAATTGGAATACCCGAGATCGTCATATTTTTCGTTGACCAATCACTTCCTTCCACTACCCCTTCTTCCTCTATATTTTCATTGATTTCCTTAGCAAAGGTCCTGAAACTTGGTGGCAATGCCGCTAGAGAAAGAGTTGCAGGAGGCTCCTTCTTCTTACTATGTCCATGGTGCAGCTCATCATATAGTACAGCATCGACAAACTTTGCTGGGGGTGCGTAAACTCCTCTCGGAGAACGCCCATCGCTTTGGGCGTCTAACCTAGCCAGTAGGTGATCCAACACTGTTCCAGGATTACTCAGAAGACCAGCAGGAAGAGTGGGCCAACTGTTCGGAAGAGTTGCCGCAATGGGCTGCCGCTTCCTTGTCGCTTCCAACCAAGAATCTAGCCACATCTCAATCTGGTAAGTTCTCTCAGGACACTCGTGATCGAGCCTAGCATACCACCCAGAAGTCTCGCTTGTCATGAGATAGTCTTCCCGACTCGCTCTTCTACTTTCAATGGTTGTATTGCTCAAGCCCCAACTTCTCATCCGTCAATTACAAATACGTCTCTTTCAATCTCGATAATCTCTTTTTTCTGAAGTAGCCAGGATATCGCCTCATCAATATCTTCGGAGTCAATTCCTGGAGATTCAAGCAGCTGGATTATTTCGTCAAAGTGCAAACCTTCGCCTCTCTGATTTGAGTCTTCTATTGCAATCAGTATCTTCTGGTTGATGTAAGCCAACAATAGATCATCACCTGTAGAAAGAGCCCCAAAATCAACTAATGGCGCCGTTTCTGACTCGGGGTTTTCGCCCTCCTTCACTTTGTTGGAAGCCCCGTAGACATCGAACAGATTTCGCTGATTGGGATCAGAAGCCCGTATCCCACCAGCGTTCTCGCGTCTCCTCTTCATCTGTTTGGAAAGATTCTCAATTCTGTGTAGACGTTGTTCATATCTCAACCTCTCCCTTCCGAGATGTGACTCCAAAAGCTCCAGCTCTTCGTTTGCCCTTTCTTCTAGCCACTTAGATAAATCCCAGCTTGGATCCTTCCTTAGCATAGACTCCCAAAGAAGAGAAACGGATTCGGGCAGAGTCCTAATGTCAATCCTCGGTCCGCCTTTTCCTTCTTCGGAGTTAGAGTCCATACATGGTGTGCTCCACATGGCCGTCTATCAATTATCTCCTCAGAAACCTCTGTTTCACTCTGGGTTGGATTGATGAATGAAAAGGTTGTGCCACAGTCAATGGCGGCATATCGTTTGACCCTTCTTCCCGGGGATGGGACCGGCCGAGAGGTCATGGAAGAAGTCAAGAGGGTACTCTCGGTTTTCCAAGAGTCGGGGGCCATCCCCCTCGAAATTTCTGAGATTCCTTGCGGGGGTCAACATTACCTTGAGAGTGGAGAGGAGTGGCCCGAGGGATCTTTCGAATTTTGTCGAGATGAGTCTGATGCTATTGTGGTCGGTGCAGTGGGCTGGCCTGGAGCCATACTGCCCAATGGAGATATTGCAGGTGGTCAGGCACTACTGGGACTCAGATCTGCACTAGACCTGTATGCAAACGTCAGGCCAGTAAAACTTTACAAAGGCGTTAAACACAAGGTCCACGGAACCTTCACAGAAGTATGGAACCACAAACTTGTGGACATAGTAATGGTTCGAGAAAATACAGAGGGCCTTTACCATGCCCTTCTGCGTAGATCGGGAATGGCAGCAAGAGGTGGTGAGAAAGACGAACCCTTGGTCATCGACGAATTCCCGGGCCTAGAAGGGGAGGTTGGATGGGATGTAAGACCGATATCCAGGAAGGGAAGCGAACGGGTCATCCGATTCTCATTTGAACTCGCCAAGAGACGTCAATCTAGGATCAACCAGACTCAGAAGGTAACATGTGTGGATAAGAGCAATGTTACTAGGGGATGCAGGCTCTTCAGAGAAGTCTTCAGAGAAGTTGCATCCGAGTTTGAAGATATTGAGTCCAATGAAGCCTTCATTGACGCTTTCACTATGTGGCTCGTCAGAAATCCAGAGGATCTCGATGTGGTAGTTCTGCCAAATATGTTCGGCGATATCGCAACTGATCTAGCCTCTGTTATCCAAGGCGGAATGGGGATGGCCGCAAGTGCCAACATAGGGGATAATCACATGCTGTTCGAACCAGTACATGGCTCTAGTCCAAAATACGCTGGACAGAATAAAGTAAACCCAATAGCATCTATTTCATCTTTGCAGTTGATGTTTGATTCACTCGGGTCACGAAATGACGACGAAAGTGCTACGATGTGCGCAGATGTAATCGAAAGGGCCATTTCGGAACACATGTCAATGGGCGGTCTAGTAACATACGACCTAGGCGGACAAGCATCGACCACTGAAGTAGGACAGGCGATTTCGTCAAGATGTGCTGAAATCCTACTTGAGATGTCAGGTTAGAAATCATTGAGAAACTCAGTCATCTCCCGTAGTGAATCCCTTAGCGCCAATGCATTGTCCCATTCTGTGGAGGCGTTGATGGAATCGCTAACAAGTTCAAGTAAAATCTCTTTGAATGCCCTGGAGACCTCATCCACAATGGTAATGGTAGCCATTCTAGAGCTCCTAGAAAGAGGATTTAGATCGATTACAATTACTTCCTTGCCAAGATTCACCAGTGCCTCACACCTGTCTCCATCCTCTAGAGGAACTAGAATCAAATCAGCACTGCCAATCCCCTCCTTCGTACAATGGGAACGAGGCCCCCGCAGACCGTCAATTCTGAAATCTGGAGAACTACCAAGTAGAGGAACCACTCTAACCGAATCTACCCAGTTCCCCTCGTATCCCTCTGGAGGAGATTCCTCCAACACGTCCATTCTCTGTTCCTCCAAAAGAGATACCAGACCAGATACCCTCTCCGGGGTTCTGTAGAAAAGACTCACTTCGATTGGGCATCTTAGTACTGCTGCCAGTCTAAGTGCCTCTTTTCCTGCTAGCAATACTGTATTCCCATTTACCGAGATGACAGGATTATTGGCACTTCTAAGACGAATTGCAGACTCGCGAATCGCCGACCTAGCGGATTCAGTCGTTCTCTCACCCAACAAGTAGTCAAAAGCCTCGCCTCTCCCGTGAGCAATCATTGCGGAGCCTGCAAGAAGACCCTTGGAACTCCCTTCCACAATCTTCTGTCGAGATCGCAGAGACTTCTCCCTCGGATGACCATCGGGGATATTATCCATCAATACCACCAACTAACATTGACAAATCAAGTGGTCTAGAAGCCATATTTACCTCGCTTGAAGAGATTACATCAACCCCCGAGATACTTGCCCAGACAGGCAGGTCACCTCTCTTAACTCCTCCAGAGCCTTCCAGAATGCACCATTCTCTCAATCCCAATTTCTTCAGTTCTTCGCTTGTCCTCCTGCATTCGGATGGTCCCATATTATCAAGCAGAATCACTATCCGTTCCAGGCCATTCCTCAATTTCTGACTTTCTGACCAGGTACTTGCAGCCAATATTGCTTGGTTTGAATCCTGAACTTCAATTACGGTGAACATTGCATTGGCCTCCAAATCTACATCGGCGATCACAGAAGAAATAGAAGATTCTGAATTGCCTTTCTGCACGAAAACACTCAAGTCATTTTCCTTAATCATCAACGCATCACCTCTGCTAAGTCGATGTGTCAGACCCCCACCAATGTGAACCGCCCATTTGTCCATCAATCCCCAGGCTGTCTTTCTCGTACAGGCAATTTCAATTCCCCCTGCTTCCTTGACCCATTCAGAAGTAAGGGTCGCTATTCCCGACATCCTACCCAGTACGTTTAGCAGGACTCTTTCGCAACTTAACACACTTTCAGATGGACCAGCAAGAGATAATATTCTGTTACCATCCGAAACAGCTTCTCTCTCCCCGACAAACCAACGAATATTGCAAGAAGGGAAGAAGCCGCTAATCAGAATATCAATTGGAATTTTTCCACACACTATTCCCGTGCCTTTAGAGAACACTATCGCCTCAATTATTTCTCCACCCTCTTCGTCGTAAACCGAATCGTCAGACAAGTGAGCATCCAACCATCTATTGATTGACGCCTCAAACAACTTGGTGGGCACTTCTGGATTACCTAGTTCACTCAGTAGATGAGATCGGTCATGTGGCAGGCTACTCACATGCCATCGAATGCAAACTCCCCCTTGAATGGTCCTAACTTACGATATCTTCATTCTAGAGAGTCCAGTCCTGACTCTGCTGCTGCCAAGCATGCAAGAATGTCATCCACAGACACTCTTGATTGACGCAATTCTTCTGAAGAAATAGATATTCTCAACTGAACCAAGCCCCCATCTTGCTTCAATTCCACGCTGAAATCTTCAGGATCGTCCGGACATATTGCTGCTAGCAGAGCTTCGCCTCTTTCTAGTGGACCCCTCCAAATTATAGAGGCAGTTACCGCTGCCATCATACCCCCCAGAACCGATTTCCTTGTGATGCTTCGTCTTCTTCAGAAAACGACTGTACGATAGTCCTGAGGAGATAATACATCACCATAGTCAAGATCGGAAGCCCCCAATCATCTCCCAATTGGTCGAAAGTAGGGCTATATTGGCTCCCAGACCAGATTAGTAGCGCTACGTCAATTGTTGCCGCGATGAAGGTATATATGACTACGGACAAACCAATTAGCAAAACGCTCCTTCCGGTGAAAGTACCCTCTTTCCACCTCAATACTCCAAGTGCGAGCAAGAAAGATAAAACTCCACCAACAATCCACTGTAGGACCTCGTCCACAAGTCCCACCAAATGCTCGAATTGAGAAGATCCTTCTGGGACAGGGTCATCCCAACCAGCCCATACAGTTGCAAATGCTAGAAAGAGGCTCACTATAGACATCCCCCAAAGCAGAGATGAGAAAAGTCCACCCGTCGCACTGTCCCTCATTTCCATCGCGACGCGTTCCATTTGCGCTTCCAATCCCAATCCTTTACCCAATACCCATAGTCCAATAAGTAGTGGAAGGGAGCCTATGAGGGCTATCCCATTTGGAAGAATTAGCCCTAGTCCAATTATGATAAGAAAAATTGCAAGAGGGACAAGCAACCTCGATCTGAATCTGGGGTCCTCAATCGCCTTTACAATGTAGTAGTAAGTCCCCTCAATTCCTTTCGATTGCCTTACAATTACCTTCTCCACGGTGTCTACCCTTACTCTAGAAGTCACTATCGGTAGGGAAGCTTCGTCATCGGCACCATCTGTGACTAGAACAGCAGCATCAGGTTGAAAATCTTGAATGACCTCGTCTAATTGGCTTGCAATCGCTCGATCACTTCTAGGTCCAACCCGTACGTCTCCCGTAAGAATGGCTATCTGGACCTCATCACTCGAACTGGCTCCTTCAGCCAACCTATCATGATGATGAAGTGCCCCAAGTATCGCGTTAGTATCCGACTCCTCTGGATCCGCAATCCCTAATCTCAGAGCAGCCGTTAGGCATGACTTCCTTCCAACCACCGGCCCCCTGATTCCTGATTTGACACCAAGATCGTTATCCCGGTCGATCGTCAGAACAAGTGTTCGTACTATCCAAACGTCCCCCTTGAATTCAGTTGGCAAGCATCTGCTTATGAGGAATTGGCCGAACTGCTTAATGAACCATCATTAGTTTCGTCCCCTTCGCCACTATCCGCATTGAATCTCCTTCTCTGCTTAGCCCTGATATACTTCAATGGATGAGTAAGCCACTCCTGGTCACATAAACGGTCCTCTCCAATTTCAACAGGACATCTTGCATTTGTCTTCAAGGCTGAGCATCCATGGGGTGTGTATTCTCTTTCGTAAATCTGATTCACTTGATATGCAGTCGTATCAGCGTTGTAGTCAGGAGCATTTGCAAAGAAGTTGCAGGTCTGCTCCTGCTGAAGACCTATGGAACGAGAGAATGCCGCAAGGAAGACACGCCCAACATGATTTACGTTTATTCCCTGAGTCAACTCGGATACTGCTGATTCAAAGCATGGCGGCCAGTCATCTCGTATCGCAGCCGTCATCGGCATTTCCTCCTTCACCCTCTCAGAAAGAAGTCCTACAATCTTCTCCACCGGATCAGCGAACTTAGCGGCGAATTCGTCATCCATTCTGGCCATCCTCTCTTCACAACTCTCCCTCAAGCTCTCTCGAATCCTCTCTTTGATCAATCGTGATGTCCTCTCTCTTCCAGATTCTCCCGCACCAGCATCCAAGCATACCCACCCTTCCTTCAATGGCCTATTCACCAATCTCCAATATTTCCCAGAGATCTTGGGACTTAGCTCAATGAAGTCGACCAAAGGGATCCAATATTCTTCTGAACCCTTCGATCCAACCTCGACAACAATCCCAGAAAGGAAAGAAGACGAAATCAGGTTGAAATTATCAGAATCCATCCCTAGAAGTTTATCTGCTCTACTAGATTCACCCTCTATCCACCTCGAAAGGAGACGCTCGTCAAAGGACGCACATACTACCAACATCGCATGTAGAAAAGAGAGAACTTCAGTCATCCTTCCTAACTCAGTTGAGATGTCAATTCTGGAAGAAACTTCGATCCCTTCCTGCTGTAGAACCGAATCAACAAGCCTCAACATTCCTCTGACTCTAACATCCTCCAACCATGGCGCATCGATTAGCTCTTCAACAGTAATGTTATTTTTTTCTAGCATCGATCTGATGAATGAGCTCCCTTGAGGGAGGAAAGGATAGCGAGCCAGCAGACCCTCGTCATCGATTTCTGGAGCTCTGATTGGCATAGGCACGCTCACCAGAGTTCCGCGAGGGTTCTTCAATACTTACCGAGCCCTTCCACTGGAGAGCATGTCCTACTCAGATTACCCAGTTGTTTTGTCGCCATCTTTGCCGACCTTGGTCGATTTGCAACACGAAGTAAGGGAGTATTTCGGTTGGGACGAGTCCGACGACCTTCATAGTGCGCAAGAAATGATTCTCAGAGTGGAGAGCTCGACAGTAGAAAAATGGTCTAGACACAATAGAGCAGTCTCACTATCAAGACTGTTTCGAAGATTTGTAATCCGAAACTCAAAGATAGCGATTCTTGGAGCTGCGATAGAACCAGAAGAGCTGGTCGAAATCCTTTCTGAACCTATTTTGATAGTCGCCGCCGATGGAGCTGCAGGAGTGATTTCTGAGATCCCCGAAACATTGTCCGAAAAAGCTTGGTCCAGAGTGGCGTGTTTAGTAAGCGACGCCGATGGCGGAGAAGGTACATTTCAGGCGGTTAGAAGAGGCATCCCGGTTATTCTGCACGCCCACGGGGACAACCGTCTGGAGTGGGCCTCTCTATTGGAGTTGGCAGAAAACCAAGTCATTCCTCCAGAACTGGTTCTGACACACCAGATTACTGACCAGATTCCTGGAATGCACAACCCCGGAGGATTCACCGATGGAGATCGCGCAGCTTGCTTCCTCACGTCCCTAGGGGTGAAAAATAACCGAATAATACTGCTCGGAACTAGATCCGACGTGATTGGTCGGTGGTCAGGAAATACACAAGAAAAGACCAAAATAGAGAAGCTTCAATGGATGAGGCGAGTCCTTAGCATCCAAGGGCTGTGGGAGGACTAAACTTCGAAACTACAGGCCTCTACACTGGAACCATCAGATTGGATTGTCCCTGAGAACTCCTCAGACTCACCTCGGTTGTCAACGGTCACATTGAATCCTATTTCCCCAGAATCTTCTTCTGTTTCGAAGTGCCTTACAACCACTGAATAAGCTCCAGCCGGAGGTGCCGAATCCCACTTAATAGATCTGCTTCCAGCTTTGGGATCGAATTCCTCGATGTCGAAAGAACCACCACCCAAACCTTCGGGTTCGAAGAAGGACAATTGTTCGCCTTTTGAGTCAATAATCGATAATCCCAAGTCCCCCCCTCCAGTCCAACTGAGATTCACAGAAACGCCATCTTGCACTGTTCCAACCCTTCTACGTAGAGCATCAACATCTCTAGCTTCTGTGAAATTCTCCTTTTCCGCTTCATCTTCAGCCGGTTTCATTGTTTCTTCGGGGACCTCTCCATCGGGACCAGCTATGGCGAATTTAGCCACAAACTGCAAGTCATTTCCCTTTACCATTGACCCTTCATAGAAGCGCTTGCTTTCGCCTATTGTAACGCTTACAGTGTAATCAGTAGAATTCTTCCTATGAATCCTCGAAAGGAAAGGAATCCAAGAGAAAATTCCCTTTGTGTGAATTTTGTAGTGCCTAACCCCAACTCTGTACACCCCTGGAGGAGGTGTCTTGGTCCATACAATGTTCTCTACTGGTGACTTTGATGTTGGTTTGAAATTCATGTCAACATCTAACTCCCCACCACAACTCGAAGTCCTATTGTCATGGTAGATGTGCTCGCCAGAAGGCGAAATAACATGAAGATCCAGGTCATTCCAGTTGTCCCACATCAGACTGATTTGCACTGAACCTCTCTTAGCACCCTCTCTCTCCAGCCTCTTCTCCAGAGCAGAAGCTCCCTTTGTAGAAATCTCTGCCTCTTGGACTCCCGGTCCGATGGCCTCGGATCCTTCGCCAAGCGAACCTGCCACAGTAGGAGACCCAGACCTATCCCTCCCTCTGCCCCTCCTTCTCCTCGAAGAAGCCCCAGCTAATACCTCATCAGGAACATTCCTTCTTGTAGATGGAAGTATGGTTCTCCTTGTCTGAGAACGCATTACTCTGAACAAGCCGTTGAACGTAGCGATTAGAATAAGCACGATGATAACGATGGATACAGCGTCCGCCACGTGACCGAACGTGAGCAGTGACTTTTCATAACATCGGTCATTGCCCCCTCCGACTACAGCCAGACAATATTTTCCTCCGGTTGTTTCATAATGATGGTTAGTCTCCTCTACGAGGAGGGGAGCGGAAGCGATGGGAACACAAGACATTTCAAACCTAACTTCTTTTTCCCAGAAAACCACCGATAGGGCCAGTAAGGCAGCGATTCTGGTTGTTCTGTTATTCATGTCACCATTGCTGGCAAGCATTCCGGCAACCCCAGTTGAAGACGTGAAGATGATGACATCGAGCCGTGCCCTCCCTCCCGATGTGGCAGTAACCGATCTCCAAGTCACTACTCCTTCAGTTCTTGTAGCGGGAGTGCCGACCCTAGCCCCCCAGCATCATATCATCAGAGTAGGCCTACTGAACATAGGCGGATCAGTTGCGGAGGGAGACGTCAATTTGAAGGTCAATGGAGTGCAGGTCGACAATCAAACGACAACCCTCAATCCAGGAGCAGGCAATGATTACATCCTATACTGGGACGCTTCCTCAATCATTGACTCTGGACTACAAATTACCGCCTCATGGGAGAATTCCACGACATCTTCTGACTCCAACTCAAGCAACGATTTGATGTCACTCAACAATGTCAACGTCGTAGCATTGGAAGACGCTACCGACATTGCCGACTCCTTGCCTGAAGACGGAGCCACCATGGCTCGGGCTATGTGGAGTGGCGCCATCACAGCAGTGAATACCGGGAACCAGAACGTAAATGTCACAGCACAATTATCTCTGATTCCTTCACTCGGAGGTGCCAGCGTTTCGATGACCTCTTCTACCGAGGAATTATTGCCTGGTAGCCTAGCCAATCCCCCAGAGCCCAAGAACATCACAATTTCCTTCGATGGCACAAACTTGGAGGGAGACTACACTTTGAGCGGCAGCATCCTGGTGGCGGGGGACACCCAGAAAACCGTCACAATCGAATCTAGGATTGTGAACTTCGTTGCCCTGAGGGCATCCCTGCTCCCGGCAAATAACAGGAACGTTGACCCCGGTTCTCAGACGATTCTGAACTTCATCCTGCAGAATTCGGGAACAGAGGACGATAATTTCACAGTAACCCAGCAAAACAACTCCGCAATCGACGACCAATGGGTGAACGTCTCAGGCATCATTTTCTCACAGGCCTCCCCTCTCAAGGTAGAAGCGGGCGATACCGAGGCAATCCAAATTCCCGTTGAGGTTCCCTCTGACGCATTAAATGGGGCATCCGTAATGGTGACAGTGACAATCCAAAGCCTAGCCGCAGGATATGTCTTAGAGGCTACCACTATGGTGATGGCAGGAGGCACTTACTCCTCTGATATAAGACAGAATCACAGTCACGAATCAGGTCAAATGAACTTCGCAAACCTCACCCCTGGGTCTCCTAGGACCATAGAATACACTCTCGTGAACACTGGAACCGCCCCCTCACAGTTCCAGATTGACGTCGGGGCCACGGAAGCAATCCCGTTCTGGACTATAGATTCGCCAGTAACCATCACTGACGTTTTATTGCCCAATGAGACTAGGGCCATACCAGTTACGATAACTACTCCAAAGCTAGAGATGCCACTGAACCCCTCTTGGAAGGTTTCATCGTCTGAACAGGTCGATCTCATTGTCCAAGCCATCCCTCTGAATGGCGGAGTAACAGCCTCGAATCAGACAACTTTGGTGATAGACAGCATTGTCGAGCTAGACATCACAGTCACAGGAGGGGCCGCCTACAACACCGTAGAGGACATCATTGGGGGAAATTTCGACAGATGGATAGACTACGAGGTAACGATCGTCCACAACCTCGGCTCGAGCGACACATTGGCACAGGTCTCAGTATCTCCGTCTGGAGGTCTGGGTGGCACTGGAAAGACGTTCGTTCAGGACACCCCACTGTCTGGCTCGAGTCCATCTGAATTAGACCGATGGATCGTCAGCGCAGCACCGGGAACAATGGATCTAGAACCAGGTCAGATAGGAAACGGAAAAGTAGCATTTAGATTCGATCCTAGCTTCCCGCATTTCCCATATCCCTCCGCAGGAACCATTTCATTCTCTTTCAAGGCAACTTCCGACTGGGGCAACTTCCCTGGGACCATCTCTCGTAACGCAACCGCCACGGTCTCATTGTCGATAGCTGAAATCTGGTCTGCAGAGATGACTCCTGAATCAGCAGCCATCGGAGATCCAGGAACTCCGATTACCTCAAACCTCACTCTGAAGAACACTGGCAACGATGTGGCAAACTTCACCCTAGGTTATGTTTCAAAGCCCGGCTGGACAATCTCACTTGAGACCAATGCAGCGAACATGCTACAGTCCAGATCCAACCTCTGGCCGGACAATGGATCAGGGGGGACGAGATTCCAAGACCAGTTCACAGTTAAGGTAACGGTAATTCCCCCATCCTCAGCCAGTGCCGATGAGATTCACGAGGTTTGGATATATGCCAATTCCACCGAAACCGGAGAACTACTAGCCTACGCTCCAGCATTGATTAGGCTCACGGAAGTCGTCTCCGCCGAGTTGTATCCGAGCAAGTCCACCGCGGTGATCGAGTCCTCACAAGACGTAACTCTCTCCGAAATGAACAGAGTCGGCCAGAAAACGATCATTACAGTACTCAACAACACAGGCAACACCAACATCTCCTACGACCTTTCTCTAGAAAACAACGATCCCGATAAACTCCAAATCTGCTTCAACGAGGTAGGATCTTGTGAAGGGAACATGACTCAGTTGGTACCACCGGGTTCCCAGGCAATAGTGAGGATATATGCCAAGACCGGCGTACTCGCTAGGGCAGACTCGGAACAGACCTTCAATCTGACAGCGTCCCACGAAGGAACACTCCTGTCGTACAGTGAATGGAGTGTGCAAGTGGCTCCTGACCACGACGTTCGATTCATAGGGGCGCAACAATTCCAGGTCGCACCAGGAAACTCCGTAGACATAGAGGTGACCATGATCAACAAGGGTAACCTGATGGAGACTCTGAACTTGACCGCAGACTTCGGGAACTCGAAAAACTGGACATACTCGGTCAACGAATCCGGATTCTCGATCCAGCCCGAAGAGAGTCACAAGGTCACGCTGACAGTCACACTACCAGATTTGAACGATGGAGGAGAGATTCTCGAGGCTTACGTCGCTCACAATATCACTCTTAGGGCAGTCAATATCACCGACCCATACCCCACTTGGCCATCCACCATTACAATAAACGGGACACAACAGAGCGTGCCCCTCCAAGACAGGGTTGCCCTAGGGGGAGGCGTTCCTACGGGCTCAAAGACTCTCGTGATAGAAGTCCTGCCGGTGTTCGATGTCCAGATGATTGAGTCACCAGAAAGGATTGCAATAGTCCCAGGGGTGGCTCGCGAGATCAACTTCGTCATGGAGAACAAGGGAAACGCCCAGATGCAATTGAGCGTTCAATGGGACACACAAGACATGGATGCGGCCGAGGATAGGTTCCGAGTCGAAAACAACATCGGCTCCACCACCCTCACCCTTGGCGTGGGACAGACGAGCTCGTTCATGTTCACGTTCAGCACCCTGCAAGCAGACCACTTCAAGGGCGAGACCGGGACCTTCACCCTGACCCGGACCCCAATTGGAATCGACGTCGACCCCCAGCAGGACTCCACTCCGATTGTGGTGGTCAGGGCCCAGACCGACGACGAGTACCTACTCAATGCCGACGCTCCCGGCGAATTTGCATGCGATGGCGATCAGAGTCCGAACTGCAGGCAGATCGAGATTCCATGGACGAACATTAATGCAGGAGCAGCACAATTCTCACAAGAGAGGTCCTACACCTTGGCCATGAACGGCAAGAAGGATCCTTACGACTCCGCCGCCGACCTCCCCGAGAGGCTCGTCCCTTCGGCCTTCAATCCAACTGTGGAATGGGGGATGAGCATTGACCACAACCCACTCACTGGACAGGGAATGTGCCTCCTAGCCGACCAAGGTGGAATGGGCATTGCTGCCACCACGGAAACCGGGCCGACATGCAACTCAGAATGGGATCTAGGAGTGACGACCCCCTATGACGGGGGATCGCGGGATGGACATGGAGGGACGATCATTATCCAGGTCATTATCCCGGACAAGAAGAATCTCGCAGCTGGTGATGGCTGGGATATATTCCTCCAGATCAGGAACCCAGAGGAGGCCACTAGCACGGAGTTCTCGACCGATCTGGTCGTCAAGATCAGGATGTCCGAATCGACGGACCCCCTTATCGAGAGCGTCTCCTTCAGGAGCGAAGGGACAGAGGGCGAGAGCACGTGGATAGACGTCTTAGTGATTAACGCGGGAAACGCAATGATGCCAACAGGCATCAAGGTCATGCTCGATTGCGAGAGCACCCCATATGCAGCGATAACCAATTCTTTTGCCACCTTCACGCTTCCTTCCCTTATACCTGGGGGGAACACCACTGCGTCTTGGGCAGTCGAACTGAACCCAATCCCATGGTATTCCGCATCGGAGTCACTACACTGCACGGCATCTCTGATTTATCCAACGGAGATTTTGCTACAGGGGGGTGTATTCGGAAACGTAGAAGACAACGACATTCACGAAACCGACCTCTCGATCAAATCGTGGGCCCCCCCCAGCATCACTCTCTCGGGGATAGCCCTCCCAGTCGCTGCACTAGTCGGTCTAGCCATCCTCTTCGTCGCCCTCCAACTTCTCCGACAGGGAATGGACGAGGCCGAAGGACGACTCCATTTCTCTGCCTACGTAGCCGCAATTGGGTTCGGAACGATCTCCCTGTCCGGGTTCTCCACGTGGCTTACCCTGATATGCGCATTCTCCTCCGTCGCATTCGCTGGCCTGGTCGCATGGCTCTCCTCGAGCGAGCTTCAGGCCATACACGACGACAGGAAGAAGTCCAGGATCGGGACTCGGTCACTTTTGGAGGACCACGACGAGGCACAGGCGAACACCCGAAAGGAGCTACGAGCAATCATCTCATGCGCCCCATTCGCCTTCCTACCTGTAGTCCTGATAACCCCATCATTGGCTATCGACATGGCGGTTGACTCACTAATCGCGGCATTCGCCTTCATGGCTATCTCCCCATTATTGGTACACATCATTCTGAGGTACCTCGACAGCTCATACGACATACTATACAGCCAGCTCGCGGACATCGAGTTGCGCGCGATCAGAATCAAGAAGATTCTTGGAAGGGCCGGAAACAAGCCAGGCGGGGGTAACTGAATTGGCTAGGAAACAAGCACCAGCCGTAGGGGGGGCAGAGGCGACTCTCAAGAGGATAGACTACATCGAGGAAGAGGCGGAGAACATCCAGTTCTCCATCTGGGCCAACAGGCCAATCGCCGCAAAGAAGATGCTGAAGACCCTGTCAAAGGAGGTGGATGAAGCCGAGGGGCAAATCATGGATCTCTATAGGGCACTCTCCTCACTGGAGCGATCTCTCGAGGAGCTGGAGCAAATGTCCGAGGGAGATCGCAACGCATGGGACCTCACGATCCTGGGCCTTCAGCACCTCAGGGAGGGCAATTGGGGAGCTGCTGCCGATTGCGTCGAGGGCGCAGTCGCATCCATGGGCAGGGACGGCCTCGAGAGATCCCTCAACACGCTCGGACGACATCTCAACGAAATGGGCGAGCTAAGCGACATCGAAGAGATCGCCCTGACCCTGGTCAACCAAGGAAAGAAGGCGATCGAGGACGACCTGTCGTCGGCGGCCAAGGCGTTCGAGGACGCGATCAGCGCGCTCGGGCCGGTCGCAGTTAACGAGGCGACCAGCCCGTTCTTGGTGAACAGCTTCTTCCTTTCGATTGGAACAAACTGGCCAGAGGGCAAGGACCACGCCCTCATGGTCATCACGCTCGAGAACACCGGCGAGAACAACATCTCCACCATGAGGCTGGCACCACCGATACCGTACGGTTGGTCAGCCACACCAAAGATGTGCGAGATCCCCGAGATCCCCCCCGAGGGCTTCATCGAGATCGGTATCGAGGTTCGACCCTCCGGCTCTTTCCCCCAGACAGCTCTCCTCGGTAGCAGCCTGAATATTACCACCGGATACTACGCCGAGTACGGCAGCCTACGGGTCCAGACGAGGATAGAAAACAGGACTCCGAACCATATGGACGGACTCCTCATCGACCCATGGATGCCAGATGGGTTCGAGACCCTGAGGCTCCCTCTCGTCGAGAACCTCGGACCCGGTGACGTCGTTCAGGTCCCCATCGAGGTACTGAACCTAAGAGAAGCCGTGGGAATCGGAAGCTAGTTTCGACTCCTCGCTAGCAATAAGGCGCTTGTTTTCCACTAATATCATAAGTGATTAGCAATCACGGGGGTCACGGGTGAACACGCAATGAGCGAAGATAACCAGACAGTAGAAAGAAACCGAGAGGAAGGCTCGATCGGTATCGGTGCGATGATCGTATTCATCGCACTGATCCTAGTCGCAGCAGTCGCCTCGACGATCATCATCAAGACCGCCGAGGAACTACAGCAGAACGCCGAGTCGACTAGCGACGACACGAGGAAGGAGATTTCCGGAAAGGTGAACATCATCCAGATAATCGTAAATGGCTCGAACACGCTAGATATCGACTCTCTGATAGTCACGGCAAAGATTGCATCAGGATCCACTGACGTACAGGTTCAGGACATCGAGTGGGCGGTAGTCTGCGGTGGAACGAACGGATTCGGTTTGATTACAGGAAACCTCGGGACGCAGAACTCGTGGGGATATGCTGGATCCCACCCTAACGCGGACGAGCTAGATGGAACCGATTACGCTGCAACTGACGAGCTCACGGCTGGAACGACCTTCAAGTTCGACATCAATCTCGACGTAGCTGAAGATGGATCTGCCGATGGCGATGGAGGATCGAATGGCGATGCCGTTCTCGACGCCGGTGAGGCTGCTTGCAACGCTTCGGCCGGAGTCGGCGAGACCCTGGAGCTGAAGATGATAGTCGACGGTGGTGGTACAACGATCTCGGAGCTACAAATCGAATCGGTCGTATCCGGAAAGGAGGTGACCTGAGATGGCCACAGAGCTCACAAATCCAGACAGGAGGGAGACGGAGGGGTCGATAGGTATCGGTGCGATGATCGTCTTCATCGCCCTGATCCTAGTCGCAGCAGTGGCATCCACGATCATCATCAAGACCGCAGAGGAGCTGCAGCAGAACGCTGAGAACACCAGCTCGGACACGAGGCAGCAGATCTCCGGAAAGGTCTCCATAGCAGACGTCTATGTGAAGACCACAGCCGACACCGACAACGCCGACACTGACAATAATCCCGCCACAGGAACGCAGGAGGACGTCGCTACCTTCGAGGTCATCGCACGCGTTTCATCTGGATCACTGAACGTTCAGGAGGGCGACATAACGTACTACATCTCATGCAAGGTGACCCTCGTGGACCAAGGAGGCACCCCTTCGTACGCAGTGGTCGACACCGGAACCGCTGACTCGAAAAGTTTGGAAGACGGGGCTGCTGAAGACTCTATCGCACTCGGCGATGAGCTCACGGCTGGAACCACCTTCAAGTTCGAGATTGATCTATCAGCAACTGACGTTGCCGACACAGCCGGTACAGGAGCTGCAGACGGAAATCTGGACAACGGCGACTTCTCGTCCAAACACACCAACACCCCAGGATGCGACATGGAAGCAGGGGCTGGTTCGGAGTTGGAACTCAGGGTCGTCGTAGACGGCGGTGGGGAGACCCTAGCCAATTTGAAGATAGAGTCAATCACACTCGGAAAGTCAGTGATGTGAGACTACACCCTAACGTGGAGAAACAAAGGTGATGGCAGAATGAGGTGCTCAGATGGGGATAATGGACAGGTTCCGGTCCTCCTCTGACTCCAACGCCGACCCGGGCATGGCCTCCCGATTGGACAAGGCGGCTAGGCTATCCGTGGAACACGTCGACATTCCCACCGAGTTCAGGCCGACAGATCTGGAGGCGTGGCTCTTCGCGCCGTCCGGAACAAGGGTCGGGGTCCTAGGTGACCCCCAAGCGAGTCAGGGGCAGGACAAGATACCCGAGCTCGTTGACATGGTCAAGGACAGGTTCGAGAGGCTTGAGACGGCCATGGACCTGATGGAGGCGAACATCAAGATGACCGCCCAGCAGACCGCCAAGATCGCTGCCGAGTCAGTCACAGTCTCGGCGGCTCCCTCGGATGGCGGAGGGCCCCAAGACGTCATGCACACCGTCGGGGACGATGGATCCGTGACGAGCCGTCCCGTCGACGGACCCCTCTCGGAGGGCGGCCACGCCTCACTCGGTGGAAAGCCAGGCGGGCCGGGGCTCCTCGATCTCTACGAGGCACAGTCGCTGGCAGTCAACCCTTTCCTGAAGAGCTCAGAGGCCGAGGCCCTGATGCACGGACCGACCGTCGACCCCACCAAGATCGTCGCACTCCTTCTGGACCACATGAACGGAGCAGACGCACTCAATTTCCTGAAGGCAGCCTCGAAGTCCGGTGTCATCACTGCGGCCGAGGAGAAGGCGCTCAACTCTATTGCCACCCTCGCAGAGCCAGGGGAGGAGTCGGAGGGAGCCCCATCCGTGAACAACAGAACCCTCCTGACATTCGCTGCGTTGATCGAGGCTTGGAGGGCCCAGGGGACTCCCTAGGGGGGGGATTTGATTGTCTGGGTCCAGCGTCGGCGCGATGGTGGTCGGCACCGTTTTCATAATGGTGTTCGGAATGGCCACCGTGACCATGGTCGAGAGCATCGACGAGTCGGTTAAGAACTCCGAGTTCGAGCTCCCAGAGCCAGAGATAACTCTTGTATCAGTGACGGATCAGATCGAGTCAACCGGTCCGGTGCAATCGATATCTCTGGGGACTACCGTTGGCTCTGGGTATGCAGATGGTCCGGTTACATGCACAACTTCGCATTCAGCGGGAACGGGATTGACTGTGAGCGTGTCTGCATCGAGCGGGGAGGTCGACTTCATTTCCTCCATAGTTGATCCTGGTAGCGGTTACTCACTGGGGACCAACACCGTTACTATCACTGGATGTGGAAATGGTCTAGCTACCCTCGACATCGACTTGCTTCACGAACAGAACCAAATCACAATCGAGAACACAGGATCCGAGACGGTAGATCTCTCACACATCTTCGTAACCCTCTCGGACACGGGGAGCAATTCCCAGGGGACTCCTTTCGTCCCCTTCGTGAGCCACTACACCGGATCAAACCTCTATCTCTACCCAGGAGAGCAGTTGTCCACTGACCCGTTTCCCTTGGACTTGAACTCGCATGGCTTCGCCATCACTGGCGATCCGGATAGGGCCTTCCTTGCTATATATGACTACAATGACGCGGAGGCCGTAACAATCGCGTGAGGTGAGAAAATGGCAGCAAGCGGACCTTCAGAACTAATACTCCTGAGTGCCGGTCTCATCGTGGCTGCACTGGTCTCAGGCATACTCCTCCAGACATGGGATGACATGGACGACGTCATAGACGAGAGGGGCAGGCAGGGAGCCGAGGACGTCAGGACGCGCGTCTCTCTTGTCAGCGACCCCATCAACATAGCTTGGGAGGGTAGCAGTAATGTGAAGATTCACCTACAGAACTCCGGGAACAGCTTCTTGGACGTCAACTCGGTGGGTGCTTCACTAGGGGGGACAACTATGACCGTAACAGTCACTGATGGGACTACTACAGAATGGCTACCCGGCGAGACAGTCCAGTTCACGCTCACCAACGGAGACCTCGACTCCTCGCTGTCTGCGGGGAACAACGACTTGCTCATGACAGTCAGCGTCACATCCACAGCATCCGGTTACACCGGACTCGACACACTAAGGGAGGAAGTCCGAATTGTCAAGTCCTAACGTGGACAACTTCGAGTTTGGCGTCATCCAGGACAGCCTTGGCCAGAGCATGGGCACCGCTATACCAAATCGGGCCCTGATGCTCGTTTGCGGGGGAATAGGATCGGGGAAGAGCATCATAGGACAGCGCATGTCATTCGGGATGACCGCCAATGACGTCAGGGTCGCATTGTTCACAACCGAACTAACCACCAGGGGGTGGCTCGAGCAGGTCTCAAGCATTGGATACTACATGGACAAGAGAATCGACGAGGGATCCTTCCACCTTATTTCCAGCTTCGGAGTGATTGCTGAGCCCGCAGATGAGAACGTCACTATTCTTGACATTCTCGAATCCCCCGCATCAAAGGAGGCAGAGGTAGTGATCATCGACAGGGCGTCGGAGCTAATGCCAGAGGAGATGTCAGGCAAAGAGCTACTCAGGATCCTCAGGAGCTTCACATCGGAGGGCCGAACACTAATCCTAACCATCGATCCCGATGAGATGGAGGCAGTACTCCTCAGGGACATGAAGAACTCCGCCGAAATAGTCTTGGATATGATGACTGCAGTCGTCGGAGGGCAGATGGTGAGAACCGTGGGAGTAACTAGGTTCCTAAGGGCCGCCGGACCAGTAACGGAGAGGATAGGGTGGAAGGTGATGCCAGAGATGGGATTCATCGTGGACATCACAGCAGTTGCATGAGAGGGGTTTGAATGGTCACGGAACAGGAAGAGGAACAAGAACCAGAGCCGACATTCAAAATCGAGCCAGGTGACTTGGGCGGGCTTATGGCCGAATACCCACACATCCGCGAGTGGATCGAGAGCTTCGAGGCAGAGCACGGTTCCAGACCGATATACTACGGTCCACTAGACAGGGATGCTAAGAGCGTCAGCCCCCGGAACCTGATCTACGCTACCAGGCCACCATGCTTCGCACACGTCTACTCCCCTCCCGAGGGGGCCGAGGGCGCCGGTAACACCTTCTGGTTCGGTCTAGAGCCAACCATCACTGCAGAGGAAGAGGAAATTAGGGACCAAATCGTGGAACGTCTTCTTAGAGACGCACCACAGAAGGAGAGATTCGACAATGACGCAGAGTTCATCGCGATGATTCACGAGATGATGGATGAGATGACAACGACAACAACCTCCTCTTTCCTTTCAAACCCACTAGTCAACCAAGCCAGAGAGCTAATTGGATTGGGAGAGGCGCCATTGAAGGTCACGCCAGAGCAGCTGGACCGTCTGAAATACGTCGTAGTGAGGGACCTGGTCAACAACGGCCCACTAGAGACGCTTCTGGCTGACGAGATGCTAGAGGACATACACTCCATCGGGCTTACGAGGATTAACATGGACCACAAGGTATTCCCGATGCTGACGTCGAACATCGCATTCAAGGACCAGGAACTACTTACCAAGTACCTGAGATCGATGTCAGAGCGGATCGGGAGGCCTGTCTCCGACAGCAAGCCAATTGTCGATGGCGCCCTCCTAGACGGATCCAGGATCAACATAATCTACAGCGACGACGTTTCAATCCAAGGTTCCTCGTTCACGATTAGGAAGTTCGCAGAGGAGACGATTTCGATAATACAGCTAATCAAGTGGAAGACACTATCCGCCCAGATGGCAGCCTATATCTGGCTAGGACTAGAGTCGGGGATGTCGTGTCTGGTATCCGGAGAGACCGCATCGGGGAAGACGACTACTCTCAATGCCGTCCTCCCGTTCATCGATCACAACGTGAAGATATACACTGCAGAGGACACACCCGAGGTCAAGGTCGCCCACACCATCTGGCAGCGACTGATTACCAGAGACTCGAAGAACGAGGACTCCAGAGTGGAGATGTTCGATCTTTTGAAGGCGGCCCTCAGATCAAGGCCCCGATACATCATCATCGGCGAGATCAGGGGTGTAGAGGGCGCAATCGCCTTCCAAGCAATGCAGACAGGGCACCCAGTTATGGGAACATTCCACGCATCCAACATAGTCAAGTTGATTCAGAGGTTCACCGGTGACCCGATCAACGTCCCCGCCCGTTTCTTCGACAACCTGAATTTCGCAATTTTCCAGGAGGTCGTCGAGGCACCAGGAGGAGGGATTGCGAGGAGAATCACCGGAGTCAGCGAGGTAATCGGCTTCGACAAGACAGCCGACGGGATCCTGACTAGGAACATGTTCGAATGGGACCCCGTAGCAGACGAGGTCTACTTCAGGGGGATGTTCCAGTCGGACATGCTGGAGAACAAGATCGCCCCTAGGATGGGATTCCGAAGCAAGAGGGACATCTACGACGAGCTTCAGAGGAGGACAGAGGCGATTCAGAGGATGTGCGACCGCGATCTGACCCATTACGACGATGTGTTCGATCTTCTCGATGTTTACTACAAGGAAGGATGGGACAGGTTCGCCTCAGCACTGGAGACTTGGACTGGGATAAATCACTAGGCAGTGGGATCATGGAGGACAAGGCATCCACGTGGGAAATCGCTCTCCTGCGACTAGGTATGCCATTCAGAAGGTACCTGCTCTTATTCTCCCTTCCAGTGGTTACGGTTTCACTAATTGTAGGGGTTTCTGTTTGGTACACAGTAAGCGACGTTATCACGGGAGCGGGTGCAGTAACGCTGATTCTGGCCTTCCCATTTCTGGGTTTCGCTGCAACAATCGTATATCCAGTGGCTCAGGTCTCTGCAGAAGCCATCCAGATTGAGCAGGACATGCACATGTTCATGACAAGGATGGGCATTCTCTCAATGGGCGAGTCAGCTGAGAAGGGGATGTTCGACGTCCTGAAGGAGATGGGCGACTATGGTGCCCTTGCGCATGAGATACAGGCGATTGAGACCCTAGTCACCAAATGGCACACAAACCTACCCGAGGCCGCTAGGATAGTGGGGCGCCAGAGCCCATCTGCGATCTGGAGCGATTTCCTGGATAGGATGGCTTTCTCGGTGGAGGTCGGTCAGCCTATCGGAGAGTTCTTCACTAGCGAGAACGAGACATTCGACCAGGCATTTACAACTATCTACGATGCCAGACTAGAGCAGCTTGACACTCTCAGGGAGACTTTCGTATCTCTTACCACCACGGGCCTGCTTCTGCTGGTGGTCGCGGGACTCCACCTAATCCTCTTCCAGACGGGAGCAGATACCACCAATCCGTTCGAAGTAATCCTCAGGGCACGTTGGGTCCTCTTAGCCGGGGCAATGTTCGGCTTGCTACAGATAGGTGCGTGGTATCTATTCACACTGGTGATCCCAGATGAGGACCTTTTCGCCAAGCACGGATTCAACACCGACCAGGCTATCGATATGCGCAGGTCGTGGATTTTCGCCGGGATTCTTGGGATCTTGATGGTATCCATGCTTATTGCGGTATTCATCTTCTTCGGAACAGACATCCTATTCAGTCAATGGAAGTACTATGGCCTTCTCGTTATCGCAGCAATGATGTCTCCTCTCCTAGCACCATCATTGCTCGTCCAACAGGAGGAGGCGCGAGTGAGGAGGAGAGACGAGGCATTCCCCGAGTTCATTAGGGCTTTCGGTGGTACTGCTCAGGCTAGGGCACAGGAGCCTAGCGCAATGGTGAAGGCACTCTCGGGAATCGATTTCGGTGCCCTTGACGACTCAATCTCCAATCTGGAGAAGCGGCTTTCGATGAGGATCGACAGCGATTACTCATGGGACTGGTTCGCAGCCGATAACAACTCGATGCTCGTCTCACGATTCACGAGGGT